>JADMIO010606895.1_pt1 | contig 138321 bp, 123 predicted proteins | sample 8958161 | NCBI WGS metagenome assembly JADMIO01 (sample SAMN16585339, study PRJNA669376) | soil metagenome | isolation source: Crop rotation soil | place: USA: Cullars Rotation, Alabama | collected 2011
GCCGCGACTTCAAGTCACGTGAATTCCAAGCTTCGGATCCCACTGTGCTGGAAAGCGCTTGCGCCGCCCCGGTTGTCCACCACGACCGGCTGGCCTAGACTTGCCAGCAAACCCTGAGCGCTTACTCGTGCGACTAAATCGCTGCCGCCTCCGGGCAAAGTAGTCAATATGCGGAGCGGTTTACTGGGAAATTCCTCAGCACGGGCCAATGGTATGCAGCCCAGGATCAGTGCCAGGTGAGCAATTCGAAGAATACATCGCACTATCTGCATGCCTGGCCCTCGTAACTTGCCTAATCGATTCTAATACCAGCTTCCTTGATGAGCGCGCCCCATTGCGACATCTCAGATTTTATGAGCGCGGTGAAATGCTCCGGTGAGCTCGGCGCCGGCTCGAGCCCGGCAGCAAAGAATTTCTCTTTTAAATCGTTCGTGCTGAGTATAGCGACGATGTGCTTATTGAGCGTTCTGATGATGACTGCCGGCGTTTTAGCGGGTACCCACATGCCGTAGATGGATTCGACCTTGAAGCCCGGCAGGCCGGATGCGTCGACAGTGGGTAAATCTGGATACAACGCAGAGCGCTGGGCACTCGTAACAGCTAACGCTCTAAGCCTCCCGGATTTCAGATGCTGGACTACGGTCGCAGCGCTCGCAAACATAAGCTGTACCTGGCCGCCGATCAGATCATTAAGGGCTAAGGCGGTGCCCTTGTAGTTAATGCGCACGATGTCGATGTGCGCCATGGACTTGAACAGCTCAGCCGATAAATGCGCCCCGCTGCCAGCTCCGCCTGTAGCATAATTGAGCAGTCCTGGCTTTGCTTTCGCCAAGGCGATGAGATCGGCTACCGATTTTGCCGGGATCGAAGGGGTGATCACGAGTACATTCGGTTGCGTGGATATCATTGAAATCGGCAACAAATCTTTCAGGGGATCGTAGGTCGGCCTGGATTTCATAAGTGGCTCAATCCAGATGACGCTCCCCATAAGCAACAAAGTGTAGCCGTCAGGTTCAGCCTTGGTGATCAAAAGGCCCAATGTGTCTGACGCTCGGTTGTCAACGATTACCTGTTGCCCCACGCGAGCCGCCAGAGATTGGCCTATGACGCGGGACTGCAAATCGCTGCCACCGCCGGCAGGAGATGTGATAATACGCAATGGCCTGCTTGGATAGTCTTGCGCGAGCCCAATTGCAGCGTGCAAGGTCATGCCGATTAAAAGCGCGATGGTAAGTGCCAGATCGATCATTTTTTCCTCACCAGCGATATAGCAAGACTTCCTGCAGTGGGTTTGCACTCAATGCTGCGGCAAACGTATAGGCTTGCTGACTGGAAATCCGCGGAGGCCGTTATGAGCGAAAACATACGCATTATTGCGGTCCGGGTCGCCAGCCACCGCGATCATGTAATGCTCCGGCTCCCAAACCAGCGGCACTAGGCGATCAGGATCGTCGGACTCATGGAACACTGATGGGATTTTATCGAGCTTGACCAGAGCTCGAAGATCCCATGTGGGCTTTATAACCCAATCGCGCAGTATGCGTTCGAATTGTCTCGCCGGCAACCGGGCATGGTCGAAAAGATACTGTTTCACGTCTTGTTTGGACAAACCGGCCTGCGCCATCGTAGCAGCAAGCATAGGTGTAAGCAATATCAGCGGCCGCAGCTTGCCTAGTCCCTGAACTACTGTGAAGGCGACTTGCCAGGATATCTGCCTGACCACTGCATCAGCCAGATAAGGCAACATCTGCTGACGAACGTCGCCTGAAACAGATACGACCACATTGCCACCCGTATAGCGCGCAATGGTAACGACATTCTCATCGCGTGCGTAACCCATGTCCATGCTGATAGACGGCCATCGTATCTGGGCGAGCGCATCCTCGTTCTCGGCGGCAGCTACATGCCAAGTGTTTCCGTAGGTCGCCTTGTCGTTTTGGTGCAGCAGAAAGCCGGCGATGTTGCGCAAGTATAGCCGCCAAAATCTTCCGATAGCAGTGTTCGGCATGAATCCGTCGCGCATGACGCCCTGTTTATAATTAAATCCCAGTTCCTTGACTATGGGGCCGTTCAATATGATCAGTGTCTCTCCGCCCGGCGTATTGCCGCTGTGTTCCACGCCGTATTGCGGATCAGCCATGGCCTCTACCAGTGCGACGAGTATCGGCATGTATTCAGGCCGACAGCCGGCCATGACACCGTTGACGGCAATGCTCCATATCGTCGCCGCGCGATTATCGGGCAGCAGCACTCCGAGGCTATGGTCGGGCTCCAGTTCCGTAGAACGCAGGAACGCTTCGATCTTCCTGCGGGTCGGGGGCACGATCGGCAATCCGTCGCTCCAATGATTGCCATAAAAAAATTGGTTTACTTCATCGAACCCGCCTTTGCACACGATATCGCGCGCCCCCGGTTCGTTCCGTACAGCCGCGACGGCTTTCGGGGCTGTGGTCAAGTTTGAGATCACCTGATCGACCGTGGCGTGAAGAACATTGTGCGCAAGCTCTTCTTTGCTTTGCACACTGATATGGCCAGGGATGGAAGCTACCGGCACGTTAGGCATGCCCAACCCAGCGCTCACTGTTGCTGCCTGCACTAAAAACCCGTCACATATGAGGCTTGACGACGGTATACCAGCCCGCTCACCCACAACGCTTGCCCGCAGCACGGCGGGCGTACAGCTCCCTCAACATCCCATCCCCGATATCATCGCATCAACCGCGAGCTCTTTAAGATGCGCCGGCAAAGCAGCGATTACCTTGTGTTCGTCATTACCATGCGTATTGCCGAATTCACTCCAGCCCACAAAACTCACCTCTGGGAATCGTGCTTTGAGCTCCTGCTCGATCAAAGCAAAAACTTCATCCCCGCGAAACAGGTAATCCCAGAGCAAGGCGATTTTCTTGCCGGCCAGAGTGGTAAGCCGCGGCGCAAGAGGCCTTAGTTCCCTTCGCCGGGGAGCGAGCGGCCAATAGGCTTCGTAGTATCCGTCGTTCTCATCTGCAGGCATACGCAACTCCCAAATATCGAGCAAACATGTGCGCTGCTGATACCGATGATCTTGGGCGTCCGCTGACGTATCTGCGGATTAAGAAGCAGCGGTGGAGGCACATCACAGTTTGTTGGTTCATGTATTATAGCGAAGGTATTCAGTAAAGCAGATTAAAGCATTTCTATCAGTTAACAAGTTTCTTCATGGTACTCGCGGAGTCTTCCATGCTCGTCCTGCGCAACCTTATAGGGCTGCTTTTGCTAGTCTTGCCATTTCTCATTATCAAGGCAACACTCGCGCAGACTTATCCGAACAAGCCAATACACATCATCTGCCCTGAGCCCGGCGGCGGTGCGGATCTTGCAGCCCGGCTGATAGCGCAGGGTATTACCGGCCCCCTGGGACAGAGCGTGATCGTCGACAACCGCCCGTCGGGGATTATCCTCGGTCAAACCGTAGCGAAGAGCCAAGCTGACGGCTACACGTTGCTTTTGACCGGCAACACCCATTGGCTCTTGCCGCTCTTGCAAAACAATGTGCCGTTTGATCCGGTAAATGATTTTGCACCCATCTCGGTCGTCGCGAGCGCGCCCCTGTTGCTCGTCGTGCATCCCTCCGTCAGCGCCAACACCGTTCGAGAATTGATTGAATTAGCTAAGGCGAAACCGGGTGAACTCAACTATGCGGCCGGTGCAACGGGATCTTCAAATCACCTGGCCGGTGAATTGTTCAAGTCCATGGCAGGAGTCAACATCGCGTCTATTCCTTATAAAGGCGGTGGACCAGCGCTTAACGACGTCGTCGCCGGTCGCGTACAACTCATGTTCTTTGTAGCGCCTGCGGTAACACCGCATGTGAAGACAGGCAGATTAAAGGCGTTAGCAGTAACGAGTGCGCAATCCTCAGCTTTGGCCCCAGGATTACCTACAATCTCCGGCAGCGGCCTGCCTGGCTATGAAATGGCAACGACCTATGCAATGTTTGCGCCGGCCAGAACACCCGCGGCAGCCCTCAAATTATTGAACCAGGAGATCACGCGCGTACTTAACACCGCCGAAGTAAAAGAACGGCTGTTGAGCGCTGGCGTAGAATCTGCCGGGACATCGCCAGAACAGCTGGCGGCGACAGTAAAGGCCGATATGGCGAGAATGGGTAAGGTAATCAAGGAGGCCGGTATCAAGCTCGAGTAGTATCTTCACTCGCGCAAGTGTTCTGTAAATCAACCTAACCGCCAGTGCTGAGCTGAGTTCACGCACACACACAATATGCAAAGTTCACGCGTGCTTTGGGCCAAGTGGCTAGCAGTAGTTCTGCTTCTACCAGCGGGCTGCGCGATAGGTCAGCGGTATCCGAACAAACCTATACGCTTCCTCACCGCCGAGCCCGGAGGTGGTACGGATTTCGTGGCTCGCCTCATTGGACAAGGACTGGCGGGCTCATGGGGGCAACCCGTCATCGTCGAAAATCGCGGCAGCCGCGTCTACGGCATGCTTCTTTCAAAGGCGGCGCCGGATGGATATACGCTGCTCGTTTCCGGTTCCGTCTTGTGGATAATGCCGCTTCTGGAAAAGGCAGCATACGATCCATTGAAAGATTTCGCTCCAGTTACAGCGCTGACCAGACAGCCGAGCTTTCTTCTAGTCCATCCTTCGCTGCCTGTGAAAACCGTCAAAGAATTGATCGCGTTAGCCCAGTCACAACGCGGCAAACTCAATTATGGCGCACCCGGCGCCGGTTCTCCAGGACAACTGGCGATGGAATTATTTAATTCGCTAGCAGGCGTGAATATCGTGAAGATTACTTACAAGGGCTCCGGACAGGCACTGAATGCTTTGATAAGCAATGAAGTACAAGTAATGATCAGTACCGCGGCGCCCGTGATCCCACACGTCGAAGCCGGTAGGTTGCGCGCATTGGCCGTCACTAGCGCTCAACCGTCAGCATTGGTGCCAGGATATCCGACAGTGGCTGCTTCAGGCCTTCCTGGATACGAATCGTTAACTATATATGGCATGTTTGCGCCCGCCGGTACTCCCCTGACAATTATCAATCGACTAAATCAGGAAATTGTGCGACTACTCGACAGAGCCGAAACCAAAGAAAAGTTTTCGAAAGCAGGTCAGGAAATAGTTGGTAATTCACCCGACGAATTTGCGCTTATGGTGAAATCCGAAGTTAGCCGTCTAACCAAGGTCATCAAACAAGCGGGGATAACCTTAGACTAGCGCACCACCGCGCCCGTGTTCACTCCCTGCGAGTTAAATGATTTTGAGCTGGTAAACTCCGCGATCGTGCGTTTGGGTAACGCTTACTCTGAAGCCGCTCGCGGCTTGATCTCAATCGGCCCGGATATGGGCCTGCTTGATAACCTTACCCATGCGTGCTACTTCTGATTTCATCGTGGCCGCCAGCTGCTCGGGCGTACTGCCGACACTCTCAACCCCGGCACTGAACAATTTCTCTTTCACCGCGGCACGATTAAGCACCGCTACAACTTCCGAATTCAGCCGATTGATGATTGTTGCGGGCGTTTTTGCAGGAGCAAACAGACCGAGTATTGACAACGCTTCATAGCCGGGGAGCCCTGAGGACGCGACGGTCGGTAAATCGGGCGCTAACGCAGAGGTCTGATTTCCTGTCACCGCCAGTGCTTTTAGCCTGCCAGACTTCACATGTGGCGCAACTGAGCCTGCTGTTGGAAACATCACCTGAACTTCGCCGCCAATCAGGGCATTGAGTGCTTGTCCATTGCCTTTATAGGAAATACGCAAGATATCGACGCCCGCCATTGATTTAAACAATTCTGTAGCCAAGTGTATTGAGCCGCCCGTACCCGTCGACGCATAGTTGAGCACTCCCGGTGTTGCCTTCGCGAAGGCGATCAGTTCCCTGACGGAGTTTACCGGCAGCGAAGGATGCACGACCAGTACACTAGGCGATCTGGTTAGCATAGACACCGGGGCGAAATCGCGCACTGGGTCATAGCGCGTTTCCTGCAATAGAGGTCCGATCCAAAACGTAGTGCCTATGACGAGCAGGGTATAGCCGTCACTCGGTGCTCTAGCAGCGAGCTCAATCGAAGGTGTTGAGCCGCGATTGTCCACAATAACGGTTTGCCCCAACGAAGCTGAAGTACTCTGCGCGATAAGCCGCGCGACGACGTCGAGACCACCTCCTGCCTCGGCTGTCAGTATACGGATGGGCTTGTTGGGATAAGGTTGACTGTTAACTGCAGTTGGCGTCAGGAGGGCCAGGCATGCACACAAACATGAACCGAAAGACTTTACCCACATATTTTCTCTAGAAGTTGGTTTGGCAATCGTACGCGTCTGTATGGTACACGAAATAACCAGCGTCCACGTCCATGTGCAATGACCGAGATCTCGTCAACTGCGCGCTTCGCTCTTCATAAAGCGCTCCTGCGAACACGACGCACCTGCTGACGCTTGGGCCTGCGACATAATCCGGCAGCTTGCTGGTAACCACACCCGGACGTGGCAACAACCACCGATTGCGCCGGCCTCAATTACAAGAGTAGCCGGAGGGTCGGCTACGCTGGTCAACGACTCGCTGCCGTAGCTATACAGCTGCCGTCGCAGTATGCCTGCCCATTGAAGGACGCGCAGAAATTTGCGTAAACGAAAGGCAGCGCATGTGCGTGCACCATGCCATAGGAATAAGCAGATCATGGTGCACGCAGCAAACGTCCAACGTTGTATTGCGATACCTAAACTTGACACGGCTGGCCGGCCAGAGTAGCGTCACAATAGCAGCACGAGCGGGACAGCCGTCCGCAGCGATTAGCTCCTCACCCAGCCGAGCAGCTGCGACCTTGACGTCATCTTCCGTTGCAGGTCTTGATCAGCTTCTTCAAAGGAATGTTGCAATGAATGGTTTAATGATCTCCGCGGATTCACACGTGATAGAGCCCTCAGAGCTTTGGATTAAGCAGCTTCCCGATTCGTTTAAGGAGCGTGCACCGAAGTATCCGGCGCGCACTTCGCACGAAAAACAACAGGGTGGTCGTAATCCGTCGACCCGAGTCAGCGAGATGGCAGTAGATGGAGTCATTGGCGAGGTTTTGTATCCCAGCCTCGCCATGGACCAGTTCAGCATAAGCGACCCGCTACTGCAAGAGGCTTGCTTCCGCGTCTATAACGACTGGCTGATCGATTATTGCGCTCATGCGCCAGACCATTTATTCGGCGTTGCCGTCATTTCCGGTTATCGGATAGACGAGGCCGTAAAAGAGCTTTATCGTTGCAAAAAAGAGGGCATGCGAGGGGCAATGATTTGGCAAGCGCCTCCGGAAGAGTTTTCATTCGCATCTGATCACTACGATAAATTCTGGAACGCTGCCCAGGAACTCGAGTTGCCGATTAGCCTGCATATACTGAGCGGTGTATCGTTCTATCATGGCGATAGGCCACCCCGTCATGCCGTGCCAGCGTTGAAAAGAGCCGTAACAATGAAACTACATTATGCGATTCTCGCTCTTTCCGACATCATTGCTTCGGGAGTGCTCGAACGCTTTCCCCGCCTTAAGGTCGTTCTGGTCGAGAATGAAGTGAGTTGGCTGCCTTTCATCATTACGCAGTGGGATAAATACTGCGGTCGCAGCAACTATGAAAGCACTATGACCATGCTGCCCAGTGAATATTTTCGGCGGCAGATTTATGCTACATTTTTCAACGACCCGCCTACCCGATGGATGTTCAACGAGTGGGGCGCGGATAACTGCATGTGGTCGAACGATTTTCCTCATACAAATTCGACGTGGCCCAACTCTAGGGAAATAATTGCGAGAGACTTGGGCAACTACTCACAAGCCATTCAGAACAAGCTGGTGCGCGACAATGTCGTACGCCTGTACAACATAAAAGAAATCACTGAACAATTAGCGGCCTGAGCGGCAGCGCATACAGGAGACCAACCGATGAGTCTAAAATTAACCACAAATCCGACACTGGTCGCCATGCATTTGGAGCAAGATGAACCTGTACCGCATTTATTCTCCTTGAAGACGCCCTACATGCAGCAAGGACGTGTGGAACAGGTGGTCGCGCAAACTCCTAACCTGAGCATACGCACCAAGGTCAATCACGAGGGAGGAGAAAACGCGATCCATGCCCACCTCGATGAAGATCATTCATTTATTGTTCTGGAAGGCGAAATGACCGTATACGACGAAAAAGGAAATACGTGGGTCGTAAAGCCTTATCAGGGAATATTGCTGCCTAAGGGCGCCTATTATCGGTACCACGCCACAGGCAGCGGTAACATGGTGATGCTGCGCGTCAGTGCTAATCTTCGCGACAAGCCCAGTGGTCCGAGGCGCGTGCGCACCGATGGTACTGAACTGAAAGGGTATTCTGTCGAGAACAAGAATCTTCCGCCGATCGTGATGCCCGGTAAGTTCTTCGCAGAATCGGCTGGATAGCCGCGGGCCGGTTCGTGCGCCGCGAACCACATGTGCTCTAGATGGCAGACGCAGAGATCCGCTGAATCCGGAGGCCTAATGTCATTATTAAAACGTCTAATACGCTCACTGCCTACACTAGGACTCGTTTTTAGCATTGGGGTGGCAGTCGGGGATGCATATCCTGACAAGGCCCTCCGGATCATTACCTCTGAGCCCGGGGGCAGCACGGACTTCGTCTCGCGCCTCGTCGCATCGGCCCTCACCGATACATGGGGTCAACGCGTGATCGTAGATAATCGCTCCGCTGGTATAGGAGTATTAGGGCAAGTGGTCGCCAAAGCACCCGCTGATGGCTACACGCTATTTCTGCCGGGCAACAGCCTTTGGATTGCGGCGTTGTTACAAAAAGTTCCATACGACCCGATAACGGATTTTGCGCCGATCGCGATTACTCACAGCCAAGCTTTTATTTTGGTCGCGTATCCGTCGCTGCCGGCGAGATCAGTGAAGGAATTGATAGATTTGGCTAAAACCAATTCAGGGTCGCTGAATTATGGCTCAACGTCGATTGGCAGCACTGGCCATATCGCCGGTGAATTACTAAAAAGTATGGCTCACATCAATATTGTGCATATTCCTTACAAAGGCACTGGCGGATTGGCCACTGCAGTGATTACGGATGAAGTGCAGTTGGCATTTGCGTCCACGGCTTCGACCATGCCTCACATCAAAGCTGGCAGATTGAGAGCCTTGGCCGTAACAAGCGTCCAACCGTCCGCGCTTGCTCCAGGCTTGCCCACTGTGGCAGCCACTCTGCCTGGCTTTGAAGCTACGCCGAAAGCCGGTATGTTCGTGCCGGCCAAAACGCCACCTGCAATCATCGCTCAACTGAATCGGACGGTTGTCCAGTTTCTCAACCGCGGCGACATAAAAGACAAGTTTCTGAACGCTGGCTTGGAAGTGGAGGGAAGCTCATCAGAAGAATTTGCGGCTTGGATAAAATCCGAAATGGTCAGGGTGGGTAAAGTAATCAGAGAGGCCGGCATACGCACCGAATAATCGTTGTGCGGGGTACGAGAGCGTGCCGCTCTCGATCTTTGGCCGCGATTCTTGGACGTCCCATACTGTGGATGCATGCGATGCTGGCAATTTGGATGATTTTAACCTCGATGTTGTGTTGGAACCGCTATCTCTGCGTCGCTGCGTGGTTGAGATGGCGCAACGCATGTTGCATTTATTGAGCTTACTCACCGTTGCCCCGTGCTTGCAGGCAGCCACGGCCACTCGTCGTTCGGAACGCGAGAGCGCGCCGAACTTGTGCTTCCGCCATCCTTCGAGATCCCCACGGGCTTTACGCGCTGCATGTCCTTACCAATTCGGCGGCAAACAAAAACAATGGCACCGCGGATCCCATTCTGCTGTCGAATTTTTTTACATGTAGTTTCCAGCGGGTTTAGCGTAAGCGCATTAACTCGTTGTTATTTCGCAGCCTAAGTTCAATGGTATTTTTTTTGCTTTTCGCATTTTTTCGCTAGTCTGTTAAGGAGGACATCATGCGGATGCTGAAAGGCTGTCTGGTCTCGTTTGTAATCGCCTTGTTCGCTAGTGGACCACTTGCTGCCGCGCCTATTCTCTGGATCGATGACGCTAATGGAACTATCGGGCGCGTCGATGTCGCAACAGGGACGCCGACTCTCGTCGGTAGCTCGGGCGTAGCCTTGACAGATATCGGCTTCGATCCTTCTGGGAATCTCTGGGGCATCTCATTCACGAATCTCTACAGCATCAATAAGGCGACAGGGGCGGCTACGAACGTCGGCTTGCTCGGCCTCAGCGGTGCCAACGCGCTGGTGTTTGCTTCGGACGGCACGCTCTATACTGCCGCGACGAACACAAACGGCATATATAGCGTCAACACAGCCACCGGCGCGGCGACGCTCCTGGGAAATACCGGATTTTCGTCCGCTGGCGATCTGGCGTTCAACGGAGGAAACCTTTACCTGACGTCGACGACCAACCAACTCATCAGGATCAATTTGGCGAATCCCGCGCTCAGTGCTGCCGTGGGGCCGCTCGGATTCAGCAATGTCTTCGGCCTTGCGACTGCCGATAACGGCATCACTTACGGCGTATCTGGAACGCAGATCTTTTCGGTAAACCTTGCGACGGGCGCGGGCACGCTCGTCACGAGCTATGGAGCGCCGTTGTCCAGCGCCAATGGGACCGCGTTTATAACTGAGGCGGCGCCCGCTCAAGTACCTGAACCCGCAAGCCTCTCCCTGCTCGCATTGGGTGTGATCGCCGCCGCGTTAGCGCGAAAACGCGTGTAGGATTTCTTGTAGTCGGGCATCGTTTGGTAGTTTGGCGTTCGCCGCGAAGCTTGCTCGCCTGCAATCCGCGACACGCCACTCGCGCAAAAGCGAGTGCGCGCCATAATCTATTCCTCGCTTGTGTGCTGCCACAGCGCCAGCGGGTTGCCCGGCGGTCGTTGCCTGCGCAGTCATGGCGAGTTCCAAGGACTTGGTAGAAGACGCCAACGCAAGAGGCGTAAGCAGCGATTTCAAGCTGTCCCCGGCGCAACTTTATTCCACTGCCTGAGAACTGACGTTGGCTTAGATGCTGCCGGCAATCTCAACGGCGCTTCTCCCGTTCTCACTGCCCGACGATCTAGTACTATCGGACATGTTCTCAATGGCGCTGTCGAGCATCATCTCACCAGTACCGTGGCCGGTAGAATGGTTGTCGCTGCACGGGCTGGCCGTGGCGATCGGGCTGCTCGTCTACGTGCTGGCGTCTCACGCGCTGCAACAGCGCCGGCATCCTGCCGCTGCCGTGGGCTGGGTGATGGCGATCGTGCTCATGCCTTATTTTGGGCTGCCGCTTTATCTGCTTTTCGGCACGCGCAAGCTCGTACGCTCCGGGAGCCACGCATCGCTGGCGGGCCACGATCGCGGTATTGCCCAGGCTGGTTGGGCGCAGCGGCTGGTCGCCGCCATGGGCCAGCCGCCGGCGGCGGCCTATCAGAAATTGCATATTCACGCCGATGGTACCGCGGCGCTCCGGTCGCTATGGGCGCTGATCGACAGCGCTCAGCATGAATTGGATGTGTGCACTTTCCTCATCGGGCGCGATGCGATGGGAGACGCCTTGGTTGCGCGCCTGATCGAGCGGGCACGCGCAGGTGTACGGGTGCGACTGCTGCTGGATGGCGTGGGGCGCATGATGGGAGGCTGGCGCGATCTTCGGGCGCTCAAGGCAGCGGGGGTCATCGTTGCCCTGTTTGTCCCGCTGATCCATTCCCCGCTCAAAGGTCGCACCAATCTGCGCAACCACCGCAAGCTAGTCGTAGCTGACAAGATCCGATTATGGTGCGGCGGCCGAAACTTTGCAGCCGACTATTTTGAGGGCAGCTTTACGCGCGAACCCTGGCACGACCTCACCTTCGACTTGGAGGGGCCGCTCGCGCGTCAGGCAGGCGATCTGTTCGAGCAGGATTGGGCATTTGCAACAAGCTCGCCTCGAGTCCGATCAAAGCCTTCGACCGAGCCCGCCCACGAACCGTTTGGGCAGGTCGTCGCCTCGGGCCCTGATCAGGCCGATGACACCGTGCATGCGCTGCTCGTGACAGCATGCTTCAACGCTCAGGACCGTATTGTCGCTGCCACACCGTACTTCGTACCAGGCGACGAGCTCATCTTGGCGCTGACGCTGACGGCGTGGCGGGGGGTCTCCGTCGATTTGGTTCTGCCCTGGCGCTCGAATCATCGCATGGCGGATTTCGCGCGCCACCGCGCACTGCGCGATCTCGCGGCCGCCGGTGTGCGGATATGGTTGGTTCCTTATATGCTCCACGCGAAAGCAATCGTGATTGACGATACGCTGGCGCTGGCCGGAACACTCAACCTCGATGCCCGCAGTCTGTTTCTTAACTACGAGTTAATGGTCGCGTTCTATGCCACGGCCGACATCGGCCGCTTTGCCGACTGGCTTGAAGGCCAGCGCATTCAAGCAACACGATATAAGCCAAGCAAGCCCACGCTGCTGCGCGAGCTAAGCGAAGGGTTGGTGTTGTGGTTGGCGTTCCAACTTTAGTGCAGGCCAAATAGAGCGGGCGGTTGAGTAGAAAAAACACTGTCCCCTTGCGGGCAGGAAGAGACGGTCGCTGATAGCTCTACAACACTTTTGAAGCACTCGTCGTTGGACCGAATATCACGGGTGCAATGCATAAGCATCACGCCAAAAGCGTGGCGAGTACATAAACACTCCAAGCTTGAAATCCAGCGGTACCAGCAGGCGCCAATAAAGAAATGGTATCTTTTTCGAGGCAGGTGAGGCCTCCCTGATGCGGCATGGTTCTATGCCGCGAGCAGCTGATCGTTTGGATCGACTGTGCTTGGACCGGCAAGGCTTCGGCGCACGCGCATACCCGCACGGCCTATTCGCAGCGGCCCGCGAGTTCGTCGCCTAATGCGACTCGCGCGACATCCGAACACTCGCAAATGTGAAGCCGCTTCACGTCGCAGCGTGTTGAGTGTGTTCGCATTCCTATACGCCAGGAATTCGCATTGACACCAGCCTGCGCCTAAATTAATAATCCTTCAGCGCTTCGGTTCCGAAGCAATCGCCGCGGCGATATGGTCGCCCATCTCGTGCGTCCGCACCTTGGTTTTTCCGGGCCCCATGATGTCGTAGGTGCGATAACCCTGTTCCAGAGCATGTTCCACGCCGCGCTCGACCGCTAGTGCTTCCTTCTCAAGCCCGAGTGAGTATCGCAGGAGCATAGCCGCGGCAAGCACCGTACCTATCGGGTTGACGACGCTTTGTCCCGCGCGCTGCGGAGCGGTGCCGTGTATCGGTTCGTATAACGCATTCTTCTGCATCATGGCCGCGATACTGTCGCCGTCGCGCAGACCGAATGTCATCCCTGGGCCCATTCCGACCGAGCCTATGAGCAGCGAAGCGAGGTTGTTCATAATTCCGCCTATCGCAGGGTTGTCCGCGACAATGACGTCGAATATAGAAGGGTTACGAATTAGCAGCATCGCACAGGTATCGGGAGCCTGAATATCAATTTCCACATCCGGGTAGTCCTTCGCCATTTCCTGACATATCTGCGACCATAGCTTGGCGGTCGCAAACTGAGTTGCCTGGGCTGCCAAGCACAATTTCCTCCTGCGGCTTTGGGCGAGCAGAAACGCAAATTTGAGCTGCCGGATAATTTCGTCTTCGTGGAACTCTAGGGTGTCCTGCGCAAGCCGTCCGCGGGGTGTCGTTTCTGTGTGTTTCATGCGTTCGTTATTGAGCAGCGATTTGTCGCGCACGACAATCAGATCGGTGCCTGCAATGTGCGTCCCTTTTACGGGGCTGACGTTCAACGTATGTGCAGAAACTCGCACGGGTCGCAGATTACAAGTGTGATTTAAAGCTCGTGCGAATTCGCGGCGGCCCACGTCGGGTGATCGGTCGTCGCTGGCTTCGACCTGCTGCGTAATGCCGGTTGCGCCGAGCAGGATGCCATCACAGCTCCTGCAGATCTCTATCGTTTCGGCGGGACACGCCTGTCCATTCTTGATCCGCGAGCTGTACCCGAGCTGCGCGGGGACGAAATTAAAATCATGATTGAAACGCCGGGCGATCGCCTGCAGGGCCTTGACGCCCTGAGGCACGACTTCAGATCCGACACCGTCGCCATCGATCACTGCAAGGGTCGCTTTCATGCTGTTTAAGCCTCACTGTGGAAATCAAATGCTGAACTCGCGCTGCACGACGGTGGCGCAAGCGCCGCGATGCCAAAATCTCTGCAAGCAGACTGTCCAACGATTTTAGGCGGCGTCGTGGGATGCGATGGCTATTACAGCCGGGTTCCCGGACCGATTGCTCCAGGCGTGGTTGGTACCGCGCTGGACGACGATGTCGCCCGCTTGCAGGCGTACTTCTTGAGTGTCGAGCACGAGCACGACCTCGCCTTCGAGCACGAAGCAGAAATCGAGGCTGTGCGTTTTCTGCATGTAAGGATGAGGCGCTTTCGGCGAGTACGTAGAGGCGCCCGGCGAGCCCATCATACGAAAAAAGGCTTGGACATCGCGCGCGCTCACTCCGCGTTTCCATTCATCGTCTGGCGGGAACGTAACAATCCTCAATACCGAGCCTCGCGAAGGAGGCTCGATCGTATGAGGCAGATGCAGCGTCTCAGACACGATCTTGGCCGGGGTGCTGTCGGTCACCCACATTCGTGTCGATGCATAGCCCGGGCGTGCCGCATCCAGACGCACGTCTGGCGACGGACCGTCGCTGACGAGGCTGCTTCTGCCTGGCTCGCGATCGATGCTCACTATCCTGCGCGCCGGCCGTACTCCTTTAGGCAGTTTCAAAATGCGGTCGCCACGTATGACGCTATTATGTCCCTGTACCGTTCCGGCAGAACCATCTGCGAAGTACGCCGCCATCATGTCGAACGCGATGAGCGCTCCCTGTCGGCTGGGACTCGTCCACTGGTGCCACGCGCCCACCTGAATGACCACGTCGCCCGGGTGCCACTGGACTTCGCAGTCGTCGAGCACCAGGTTGCGCTCGCCTTCAAGCAACAGCGCGTAATCGACGGTCTGCGTCTTGTGCATGTCAGAGGTAAAGGCATTCCTGCCTCCGCGGTCCCATGTTCTTCCGGCGGGCCGCTCTGTTGGCGCATGCAGCGGGATCCGCTTAGCGTCATTCGCCGGATCATATTCGGGCGGGCGGCCATGGCCGAGTGCGTACAGGCGTATCTGTCCGCCGCCCGGGGGCGCAGGAAAATCATACGGTAGTTTACTGGCGTCATATTCGCCGCACAGCGGAGCCGGGCTCTCGTTCCAGACCCAGAGCTGGGCTACGAAGGACTCCGGACCGCCCTGATGAATAGCAGGCGGCGGTCCATCCATGACGACTTTGGACTGGCCCAGCTCATCATGGCCAGTGACGACGCGGCGGACTGGCTTACTTCCTGGTGACACGTTGCTGCGCCTCACTGAATGAGAAGTGCTCTGTTAGTTTGAATATTGCGCTGGACGCACAAGCTGCGGCAGGAAAACCCGTATCGCTGCAAAATTGATATTATGCCGCCGTCGCCGGTTTGGATAGCAAGTCTACATCCGACTCCGCTCCGCGTATATTCTAAGGTTATACTTGACAGACCATCTTTGGCATTGGCCCTAGAAAGCTCTTCACGTGCGGACGCTCTCGAGCAATCGAACTTATAATTCCCCGCTCATGGCGGTGTGAGATGAGCTTGGTTGCGGCAACCATAACCGAGGCGTTTGTCGATAAAATCCGAACCATCGCTTATGACGCCCTGCCGCCTGAGGCGATCGAGGTATCGAAGCAAATAGTGCTTGACGCTCTGGCGGTAACGCTCGCCGGCGCAGACGAACCTACCGGGGTGGGACGTGTGTCGATTGCGTACGTTGCGCAAATAGGCGGCGCTCCGCAGGCAAGCGTGATCGCTGGAGGGTTCAAAACGTCGATGCAGGAGGCGGCTTATGCCAATGGCACTATGGCGCACGCGCTCGACTGGGATGATGGTTTTTTTACGCTGAGCCACCCGACGTCGCCCACCCTCTCTGCAAACCTCGCCATCGCAGAACACTATCGGCTGCCCGGTGCAAAAGTCATTGAAGCGATAGTCGTCGCATTGGAGGTCCAGGCTCAGGTCGGCGTGGCGGCGACGGGGCTAGGAATCGGAACCGGGTTTCATAAAAATGGCACGGTGGGAACCTTCGGCGCGGTTGGCGCTGCCGCCAAGCTGCTGGAGCTGAACCGTGAGCAGACGCTGATGGCCTTTGGTCTCGCTGGTTCGCGTGCGGGTAGCCTTGCAATCAATACCGGCAGCATGACCAAGGCGTCACATTCGGGGCACGCAGCACGCTCGGGAGTCGAATGCGCGGTGCTGGCGCAAATGGGATGGACTGCAAATCGCGACGTTTTCGGACCGAAAGGATTTTTCGATACCTTCATGCCGGGCGACGCGAAGCCCGAAATGCTCATAGAGGGTCTGGGCGCCGGGCCGTTGCGGATGATAGAGCCCGGGATGGCGTTCAAGAAATACCCTAGTAACTACCTGACTCACCGCGCGATCGATGCGGCGCTGTCCCTCCGTCAGGAATATGGCATTCAGCGGGACCAGATCGAACACGTGGATGTCACCTTTGCGCCTTTGGACTACGTCAACCGGCCGCAGCCGGACAACGGCCTGGACGGGAAGCACAGTGCGCAGTACACCACTGCGATCGCGTTGCTCGATGGAGAAGTGACGGTCGAGTCATTCACGGATGAGCGTCGCTACGCAAGCGACGTCGTCGCATTGCTGCCGAAAATCCGCTTTCACAGCGATGCGGCAATTTCAAAGCTGCTGTATGAGATGCACACCATCGTTACCGTCTCGCTGAAGGATGGCCGGCAGGTAGCTCAGCGCGTCGACAGACTGTCCGGATGGATGGGGTCTCCTCTAACCAGGGAGGAGCGCCTGCAGAAATTCTTCTCCTGTACAGGCCGCCTGCTCGATCACCAACGGGCAAAGCGGTTGCTTGAGTTGGTGGAGCGGCTAGACACGCTACCGGACGTGACCGAACTCATGGACATTGCACGCTGCGACGTAGCCAAATAGTCAGCGGCACCTAACAGCAGAATACAACGCCCACGGGAGGGTACACATGGCATTGACGCTCGAGGATCGCTTGGCAGTGCAGGATTTGATGGTCCGTTATGCGTATTGCATTGATGTCGATTGCACCGAAGAGGAGTGGTTGGATCTGTTTACCGAAGATGCCGTTATGACGAGTCCCCTCGGCGGCAGCCACGTTGGGGTTGAAGGCTTCAAGCAATTCAGAGGCAAATTCCTGGCGCGGCGCGGGAAGACGCAGATCCGTCACGTGATTACCAATATGCTCGTCGATGGCGCAGGCGGCGAGGCGACGCTCAAGGCGTATTTCATGGAGCTGAAAACACCCCTTGAACGAACTTCTTCTGAGACCAAACCAAAAACCATTTTTAATTTTGCCGGCAGCTATGACTGTACCGCGCGCAAAGTCAAAGGCAAGTGGAAGCTCGATCGTGGAACGGTCTACTTAGATGCGCTTCCATGAGCCGTACGCAGTGCTGAATTCCTGGACCGATGCGTAGAAGACGCAATTCAGTGCGGGAGAAGGACCTTTACACCCACGCGCCGATCAGCGTTCATTGCAATATCTCTGAGCGTTAGGTAGTATGATTTTTAACCTGCGACGAGCTTTTGTAACGTTTGTCCTGCTAGGGATGATCGCGCGTCTCATGCATTCGACGCTCACTCGTTCGTAGGCGTGGAGCTTTTCCAGGTGGCTTACAGGAGAATACGTGAACGATACATCCTATGATGTTATTGTCGTGGGAGCAGGAAATGCCGCGCTGTGCGCTGCCTTGTCGGCTTACGAGCAAGGGGCAAAGGTTCTCGTGCTCGAGCGTGCGCCCCAGGAACAGCGCGGAGGCAACAGTGCGTTTACCGGGGGCGGCTTCCGGTGCGTATACCGCGGTCTCAAAGACATTTTGAAGTTCGTGCCCGATCTCTCACCGGAGCAAATTGCGTGCACCGACTTCGAGGATTACACGGCAGAGCGGTTTTTTGATGACCTGGGCCGCATCAGCGAGTACCGTATCGATCCTGATCTTGCGGAAGTGCTCGTGCACCGCAGCACCGATACAGTGGAGTGGTTGCGTCAGCAAGGCGTGCGTTTTGTCCTTCAATACGGTGTTAAAGCGCACAAGCACGACGGCCGCTACAAGTTCTTCGGCGGAGTCGCCATCGAGTCGGTAGGCGGTGGGCGCGGCATGGTCGACGCGGAATTCAATGCCGTCGAAAAGCAGGGGATCCCCATTCGCTACAACGCTCGTGCGGTGTCGCTGTTGTATGGTCCCGAGGGAATCGAAGGAGTACGTATCGCCGTCGGTCGTGCCGAGGAGGAAATCCGTTCACGGGCGGTGGTGCTCGCCTGCGGCGGTTTTGAGGCGAACCGCGAATGGCGCACGCGTTATCTCGGGTCGGGCTGGGATCTGGCGAAAGTACGGGGCACTCGTTATAACACCGGCGACGGCATTCAGATGGCGCTCGACGTTGGCGCTCAGTCCTCGGGGAACTGGTCGGGCGCGCATGCCTGCGAGTGGGACCTCAATGCCCCCGAGTACGGCGATCGAGATGTCGGCGATGCTTTCAGTAAGCATAGCTATCCTTACAGCATCATGCTCAATACCGGAGGCGTTCGCTTTCTGGATGAAGGTGCGGACTTTACGAGCTTTACCTACGCCAAGTACGGCCGCATTATTCTGCAGCAGCCCGGACAGGCGGCATGGCAGATTTTTGATTCGAAGGTGCTGCGATTGCTGCACGGTTCATACCGCATCAAGAAGATCACCAAGGTGAGCGCCAATACGCTCGAGGAACTGGTAAAAAAGCTGGAAGGCGTGAACCAGGAGCAGGCGTTCAAGACGATCACGGAATACAATGCTGCAGTCGTGCAGAATGTGCCGTTTAATCCGAACATTAAGGATGGGCGTCGCACCTCCGGCTTGACGGTTCCCAAGTCGAATTGGGCAAACACGATAGATACTCCGCCATTTGAGGCCTACGGGGTCACGTGTGGCATCACATTCACGTTCGGCGGCCTGAAGATAACGACCAAGGCAGAAGTCGTTGACGCGGAGGAACAGCCGATTCCCGGTCTTTACGCCGCGGGTGAGCTGGTCGGCGGAATATTCTATTTCAATTATCCGGGTGGCTGTGGCCTGATGAATGGCTCGGTCTTCGGGCGTGTGGCGGGCGAAAACGCCGCGCAGCGCGCCCTCGGGCGCTGACCGGCATCGCCGGCCGATCAATCTCAGGTGGGAGTGCTGCCAGAAGCGCCACAGTCAAAGTTGTTTTATCAGGGAGGTGTCCATGCGAGGCCGTTTTGCGGTAAGAGCCAGCACGATCGTCACGGCGGTTCTCGTTGCTGGTGCGGTTGCCGGTCAAAGTTATCCGAGTAAGCCGATACGCATCGTCACTGGTAGTCCGGCGAGTGGCGGTGATTTGATCGCGCGCATCATCTCGCAAGGCATTACGGGACCTCTGGGATATCCGGTGGTGGTCGACAATCGACTGGGATTCACCGCAGCGGAAACCGTGGCTAAAGCGCCGCCGGATGGCTATACATTGTTTGTCTATACCGACGCTTTCTGGATAGCGACCCTGCTGGAAAAAGCCTCTTATGATCCGGTGCGCGATTTTTCACCCATCACGTTGGTGGCGAAGTCGCCCAACATCCTGGTCGTGCATCCGGCGCTTCCCGCCAAGTCTGTGCAGGAGTTGATCGCTTTGGCCAAGTCCAAGCCGGGTGCCCTCAATTATGGTTCGGGACCCACGGGCGCCTCAAATCAGCTTGCGGCGGAACTATTCAAGGCTTTAGCGGGAGTAAACATCGTACGCATTATCTACAATGGCACGGCATTGGCTATCAATGATCTGATCAGCGGACAAATTCAGGTAATGTTCCCTACTGCCGCATCGGTCACCGGACATGTCAAGTCCGGCAGATTGACAGCCCTGGCGGTCACTACGGCGCAGCCGTCTGCGCTGGCGCCCGGCTTGCCGACACTCGCGTCATCGGGCGTGCCCGGATATGAGTCAGTGCAGATGTCTGGCGTATTCGCACCTGCCGGAACCCCGTCCGCGCTGATCCGCCGCCTGAATGAAGAAATCGTCAGGGTCCTCAACAGGCCGGACGTAAAAGAGAAACTATTCAACGTGGGTGTCGAGGTAGTGGCGAGCTCGCCGGAGCAGCTCGCGTCGGCAATGAAAACGGACATCGTCCGGTTGAGCAAGCTGATCAAGGACGCAGGGATCAAAGGTGACTAGAGACGACGCGCGGTCGCTCATGTCTGCCCGTATTGGAAAGGAGAGGCGCATGGCTAGCAGTACGCGTGTCTACGAACCGATAGCGCCGTGCCACAACGAAGCACAGCCGCTGCGGCGGACGCTCGATGCGCTTAATGGCAAGACCGTCGGCTTCATCGACAACGGCAAACCGAACTTTCATTATTTGGTTGATGATCTTGCGGAGTTGCTGGTGAGTGAACACGGCGTCGCTGCGGTCATCAAACGCCGCAAGGATAGGCCGGGCGTTGCTGCCCCCGAGGCGATGCTTCGGGCGCTGTCCGAGCAATGTGATGCGGTGGTTACAGGGCTCGGAGATTGAGGGTCTTGCACGTCGTGGAGTGTCCACGACAGCGTAGAGTCGGCAAAGCTTGAGCGACCGGCGGTTCAGATATGCTCGGCGTCGTTCGTGGGGCTGGGGCGTGCGCAGGCCAGTGCCCTCGGCTATCCGGATCTGCCGATTGCGGTTGTTCCGCATCCTTTTGGCGGCCGCAGCCGCGAGGACGTTCGCGAGACGGCGCGAAACTGCGTCACGGAAATTGCGCGGCTCGTGTGCGAATCGGATTCCAAGACTTCGGCCGCGGCTCGGACCCATGCTACGCCTGCCGCACGCGCTGAGCTGATCAGTGCTCCGGGTAACATTGAGAAGTTCAACAGATTTTTCCTCGAACGGCGCTGGACTGACGGACTTCCGGTGATACCTCCGACGGCTGGTCGGGTGGCGCGCATGCTGCGCCACACGGATCGTGCTCCCGACGACATCGTTGCGCTGATTGCACCGGCTTATGGTGCGGCGACGATAGAGCGCATAGCCGTCAATGCGGTGCTCGCCGGTTGCTATCCGGAATATCTGCCGGTGCTGATTGCTGCGACGGAGGCGATAGGCGCCAAGGAATTTCATTTACAGAGCATACAGGCGACGACCAATCCAGCGGCGGTCTGGCTGGTCATCAACGGTCCGATCGCCGCGCGGCTGCAAGTAAACAGTGGCGGCAGTTGTCTCGGTCCGGGAGCATGGGCGAACGCGACGCTTGGACGCGCATTGCGGCTGATCCTCCAGAACATAGGCGGAGCGCTGCCGGGAGAAATGGACCGAGCGACTCATGGGCAGGCCGCTAAATACACACTATGCTGCGCTGAGAATGAGGCGGCGAATCCGTGGGAGCCGTTGCATGTCGAGCGCGGCTTTGCCGCTGATAGCAGCACCGTGACGGTAGTTGGCGCGCTCGGCACGTGGAGCATGTGTATAGAGGCGAGAAACGATATCGAACTGCTGCGGGTGATCGCGAGCACGATGGTTTATCCAGGCGGCAGCGACTACGTATATGGCGGCACGCCATGGATCGTACTCTCGCCCGAGCACGCGGCTATCCTCAAGCACGGGGGGTTGAGCAAAGCTGAGGTCAAGCGCCGTCTTTGGGAACAGGCGAAGCTGCCACTTAACCTGCCGGCAGCCTCGGATCTCAGGCGCACGCAGAACGCCCGCCGCAGCGAATTAGGAGAGATAGGCCCGGACAGCCTCGTTCCGATCTCAGTGCGCCCTGACGACATTACCATTATCGTCGCCGGCGGCGCGGGTGCGCACTCCATCTACGTTCCAATCTCGGGCCATACAAAGTCGGTAACACGAGAGATTCGGTAGCTTGAATGCAAGACATTACACGTGACACAGAAGCATCGGCAGACGGCCAGCGCGCAACGCCGCCCCGAGCCGCGCTGTATGCAAGCGTTGGGGCAGAGCTTTATCACTATCTAGTGGATGTCGATGGCGCCGCGTTGATCAAGCGTCGCGCGCTGACGCTGCCCGCAAAGGTGACGTACGCGTGGGCGCATGCTTCGGGACAATACCTCTATGCGGCGTCTAGCAACGGCAGCTCGAAATCCACAGGAGACAGGCACTATGTAAGCGCGCTACGCATCGATGCGACTTCCGGTGCGCTGCAGCCGCACGGTGCGCCAATTTCGCTCAAGTTCCGTCCAGTCCACATTTGCACTGACATCACATCTGAGCACGTGTTGGTGGCCTACACTAAATCGATCGGCTTGACGGTGCACAAGATTAACAGTGGCGGGATCTTGGGCTCAGAGGTTGAGCAGTGCGCGCCACTCGATATCGGATTTTTCCCGCATCAGATACGGATGGCGCCTTCGAACAAATTGGCATTGCTCGTGACGCGCGGCGACGACCCGAAGGCTGGTCGACCAGAGAATCCTGGCGCGATCAAGACGTTTGAATACAGGCACGGCATGCTCTCGAACCAAACCTCGATTGCTCCCAATGGCGGCTACGGCTTCGGCCCACGCCATTTGGATTTTCATCCGTCGCAGCCGTGGGTCTTCGTGTCGCTGGAACGCCAGAACAAGCTAAATGTGTTCAAACTTGATGGAGATGTTCTCAGTCCGCAACCTTTGTTTGAGAAGAAAACGCTCGGTGAGCCTCACACCGTCGGGTCGCGCCAGCATGCCGGCGCCATACACGTGCATCCGAACGGCCGCTTCGTGTATGTGGTCAATCGAGCCTGGGACACCGTCGATTTCGAAGGGCAGCCGGTCTTTTGTGGCGGCGAGAACAGCTTAGCGGTCTACGCAATCAATGAGAGCAGCGGTGAACCGACTCTGATCCAGAACATCGACACCCGCGGAATTTACTGCCGGACTTTTTCCATCGATCCTAGCGGACGTATCCTCGTCGCCGCGCATGTGATGCCGCTCGCGGTGAGAGACGGCACAAGCATCAGCATCGTGCCCGCGAGCCTGTCCGTTTTTCGGATCGGCGGCGACGGCAAGCTTGAGTTTGTCCGTAAATACGATGTCGAGGTCGGCTCCGAATTGATGTTCTGGATGGGCATAGTGCAGCTCTAGCAGCTGCGAAGATCATTTACAAAAACACTTGGCGGCTTCCGGTCACGCCCACCCGGTCCTATGCACCAGCTTAAGAACGCGTCCTCAGGGTGCGGGCAAGCCGGTGCAAATATCGCGGAGCCCCATCTCTTCTGTCAGATCTTGATCGTTATCGTTTGGCATGGATCCTCGTTGTCTCTGAACTTATATCCTTCTGTGTTGCTCAATTCGGTTTCGGCTTCCAGCGCATCGAGCAGTGTCTTGCGGGGCACCTCCGTTTTTTTCTTCGGGTCCCCGTGCTTACCCCTGAGGGTGGAAAGCGCTGCTTTCATTCTGCGCGCGCTCTTGCCGCGCTTTTCGAAGTTTTCCCACAGCAGGGTCTTGGGCGTAGCATTGCGGCTGCCGTGGTGGCCGACCTTGTAGAAATCCACACCGGCCAGGAGCGCCCGCGTCTTCGCCGCATCAGGCGCGTCTTCAAGCGCCCAGCTCCAGTTTTCGATTTGCGCGTCGCCCGGAAACAGAAGCTTTTTGTCGCCTACCTCGATGAGCAAGATTAGACTGGTGTTGTTCATCTGGTCGTCCAGCACTCGCACAATCTCCAGAAGCTGTTCCGCGGATAATCGCGCCACCCGGTCACGGAACCAACGCGCTTCAGGAGGCACGGGTCGCGAGTTCGCATTGTGCGCACCTGCCTCCATTGACGCCACCTTGAGACCCGTCAATCCCTTCCCGCCAAGGAGCTGCCAGAATTGGTCCGGATCACTCGAGCGCATTTTGCGGATCTTTTCCGTTTGCTGGAGATTCGGTGGACCAAGCACGTGCACTTTGACGCCTTCCAGGAGGCCCTTGCCCACTAAGCCAGAGTCTGAGCCATGGTGCGCCCATACCGCTTTAGCGCCCTTGCGGCTACCCATCGCGATCAGGTTTTCGACCGCCGAGCGGTTCTTGATGTTATCCATCCCAAGGAATCGCAGCTGCTTGGCCGCCGCGGCACTCATGGTCGGCGGTGGGCGCTGCGCAACACGCCAGGCATGGCCTGCGAGCCGGTGCATCGCGTTTAGGCTCTCCACGAAGCCTTTGGATGATCGGCTGCCCTGGGGTGCGGCCCGCGCAGTCTTGGCTGCCTTCGGGTCCTCAGTCCAAGGCTGCAGTACCACCTTGGGCCTGCACGCAGCTATAACAGTGCCGGATCGGCCTGTTTTGCCGTCGGTTGCGAAACCGCTGATGTGGTCAGCATGCCGGTGTGTCGCCACTACTGCAGTCAGATCGCCAGCGCAGACCTTCTTGATGTGCTGCGCGACCCGCGGCATGTGCAGCGATGGTTTTTTAAGGTGCTTCGGCAGCTCAGTGGTGCCGAAATCGATCAGCACGTGACGCTTGTCAGTACTGGAATAGATGAACGAGACGAGAAAACAGTCACCGAACCCAACTTGATAGGCCCGAATTTCGACGCAAGACGGTGTCCTTGCCATGACTACCAGCCCTCAGCCGGAAAGCGGCGTGCATCTATCGCCCGCTGCCGGTGCAAGTCGGATAGGCGCGATGGGGAAAGACGCGCACCGTCAGCGCCGGCGTGCAGAAGACCGGCGTCCCATAGGTGCTGCAAGCGCCGAGTCTGGCGCCTGCCGAAAACGTCGTTATGGACGTGGTACTTGAGCTTGCCGTATTCATCGAAAATCAGCACTCCACCTCCATAGACCGGTGTGACTGGATCGGTGTCCGGCTCGTCCGGCGCATCCGCGCCTGCGTCGAGCAAACTTTTCTCGCGTCTCGCCTGTCGCTCCTTGCGGCTCTTGGCAAGCTCCCTAACATACTCGACTGGCAGCTTGATTTTCTGACGCCGCAACTCAGCCTCAGTAAGACGCGCAACTTGATAGTATTCGGCAACCGTCTCGCGCAGAGTGAATCCATCCAGTCCTGTTCGAACACACGGACGCACCGAGAGCACCTCTGTATATGCCCCTGCGCGCAGTTCGAGGAGGTCGCGGTTGTCCCATATGAAACGGAAGACCTCATCCTTATCGGTTCGCATCGACTCGAAACGAACACGGTCGTAACGCATTCTGCCCGGCTCACGCGGCCACGCTCCCGGCTCGTCCGATCGTGTTGCGGCGGGTTTGAGCCCGTAACTGTTGAAGGAACTCAGCATGTGCTCGCGCAGGCGGTAACGGCTATCGTCGGGCCTGACCTCCGCGTCGGCAGTGATCGCGGCTGAAAGTGCGTCGCCAAACTCCAGATGCACGGGTGGCATGTAGTCGAGCGCTCGGATCCACATGGTAACGAGCGCCGCAGCGATATCTGCGCCTTCCTCGGCCACCCGCTGCACGACGTGGGTGGTCTGGTCTTTCGCTTTAGCAGCTTGCAAACGTCTCGTCCAGGCCTCGAGAAAGCCGTTCATGACTGCAGCGACCAGGACCTCCCCACGGCGGTGTGGTTCCTCGAACTCTGCGTCGGTCAGCCAGTTACGATTAGGCGTCATCTCTGCGCTGCGCCGCAACGCATCGCCGCGCACCACGTCCATTTCCATACCCATCTGCTCGGCGAGGCCAAAGAGCGCGGTCCTGCGCAGGGCCTCAGGCTGCACTTCTTTGTCCGCAAGACTTTTCCTGCCTCCTGCGTCGCGGCGCAGCAGTTCGGCGACCAATTCTACCTGCGAATATACAGAGAGCAAGGCGATCACATCCGCAAAACCTTCGTGGAATGCGGCTTGATCCGGACCGGAAGGGTCCAAGTAGCGCTCGCGTAGCGCGTCGAGCAGCGCGTGAGTTGTTTCGTGCACGACAATGTCGTGAGACAGGCAAGTATAGATATTCTTTTTTTTGCGACCGGGGAAGTAGCCAAACACAAGACCTTCGATGCCGCGGCTGTAAAACGCATTCGCATCCATAAGCCCGTTCGGGGCCACTTTGAGCTGGTGCACGCCGAAAGACCAGCCGATGCGTCTGCCGAGAGCAAATTCGAAGCGGGCAAGCGTCTTCATTATAAGGACATAAACATTTTGCGCATGGAAACGAAAGTTACCAACAATTGACGCATCGCCGCGGAGCCAACCGCTCGGCTCGTCCTTAGTAATGTCGTGCATACCTCGGTACTTGCCGGTACTGGCGTCGTAATCGACCACCTGAACACGATAGCCTACCGGCCCAGGCAGCAAGTCTTCAGCGGGAATGTCGATCTGTGCCATCAGTATGCTGCCGTTGGCATTCGTCACACTGGGATCCTGAGCGATCACCGTCATTCGACGCGTCGCAGGCAGTGGCGTCGTCCCCTCGCCGACGAGACGCTTCTTCGTTAGATCGTTCATGTCTCGCCTTTTGCAGTGGTCAGTAGTATTACGGCCGTCAAGAAACATTTAATCTGCACAGCAGTGCATGCAAACGCGTCTGCTCTTACTCCCTCCATACAATCAGCTTCATATCGCAATGCCTATCTGCTAACCAACCTGGGAAGCATAGATAACGCCATCAGGGCAAATGCATTTCGCTGTAAAAATCGTGACACTTTTGGGCGCGAAAATCAAGTTCGCAGCCACACCAGGGGTGCCATCTCCTGCCCGTGCCGTGACCGCATGCCGGCCGCTATGCATCCGGCATCAGCAATTATCTATCCATGTGTCATAGATCAAGGGCGATTGTAGCGATGCCCCTTCCATGGATTCGCTGACGAATCAGTTAGAGCATGGAGCCCACGTTGCGCGCTTGAACGGCTGCTGCGGAAGAACGCGGTTGTAAAGCGGTTTCACGGACCGAACTGTGAGGATTGCTTTACGCAGCGGAGGATATTCAGGTCGGGAGAGCTCTCATCAGAGAATTGCACCGGTCCCTCGTGCATAAGTAGTGAACGTCATAGAAAATGACGCCCTGTATCATCGGGGCGGCATCGATAGCATCATTTCAGTGAAATCCGTATTAAACAGCTTCTAGTGTATGCTCTGGGTTTCGAGCACACCTAGCTATGGGATTCGTGCTGGGACGATGCTATTACGGGAGAAAATCATGCGCAATTCTGCGATGTTCATGTTAGCAATCCTCGTGAGTACCCCAAGTTTCGGCGCCGAGGTATATCCGAATAAGCCGGTGCGCGTCATTTCACCGTTTGCTGCTGGTGGGGCGACCGACACGAGCGCCAGGATAATCTCGCAGCAACTATCCGAGCAGTTGGGTCGCGCGTTTGTCGTCGAGAATCGCACTGGTGCGGGCGGGACTATTGCCAATGCATTCGTCGCCAGATCCCCTGCGGATGGCTATACGTTGGCGATGGCGGATCCCAGTTTTGCCATCGCTCCTGGGCTATACAAATCACTGTCGTACGACCCGATCAAGGATTTCACTCCTATTGCACAGATCATGCGCGTTGCCAACGTTGTCGTTGTGCCCCCTTCGCTCAACGCCAACACGCTGAAGGAATTAATTGCGCTGGCGCAAGCAAGTCCCGGCAAGCTCAATTATGGCTCGGGCGGGGTAGGCGGCTCTGTGCATCTATATACGGAGTTTTTCAAGACCATGGCCAGGGTGGATATCGTGCACGTGCCCTACAAAGGAGGCAGCGACGTGATAACGGCCATGTATGGCGGTCAGGTCCAGGCGAGTATTCTTACGGTCCCTACGGTAATAGAGCAGGTCAGGAGCGGCAGACTGCGCGCGCTGGCGGTTACCACTGACGGGAAACGTCTGCCGTCGATGCCGGAGGTCCCGGCGATGGCAGAGGTCGGGTTCCCGGGGATTGTCATCTATTCTTGGAACGGCATAGCTGGTCCGGGCGGTATGGCCAAAGACCTCGTCGGCAGGCTTAATTCCGAGATCAATAAAGCGCTTGCAGTGCCGTCAGTGAAAGATCAGTTCACTACGATGGGGTTTGAAACGGTCAGTAACAGCCCAGACGAATTCGCCGCGCACATACGCAATGAGCTAAAACGCTGGGTGGACGTGATCAAGTCTGCAGGTATTGCTGCGGAATAGACGGCGACGCACCGCCGTCACGCTAGCGGACCAGGGCGCTTCAAATAGTTATCCTTAATGGCGTCCGCGGCCCAGCAAGCGAGTGCGCCTATGGTGCCGGTCGGGTTGTTGGCACTGTTTTGCGGAAAAGCGCTGCCACCGATAACGAATACGTTAGACACGTCCCACGACTGCAAATATTTGTTGACCACACTGCTGGCTGGATCGCCCCCCATTGCGGCTCCTCCCATATTATGCGTGCTTTGGTAGGGCACGATGCTATATTTGCCGCTGACCGCGCTTACGCTCGTCTGCGCGGGCGCTATGACTTTAGCGATTTCAACTGCTTTTGCGGTAATGTACGCTGACATTTTTTTATCATGTTCGTGCCAGTCGAAGGTCATGCGCAATAGCGGCAAGCCGTAGGCATCGCGATAAGTTGGATCGAGATCGAGATAGTTCGTGCGAAAGCTTTGGCTGGCGCCGTTGGTGATGATAGAGAAAGAGCGCTGATAGTGCTGTGTTGCGGCTTTTTTCCAGGCCGAGCCCCAGCGCGGCGTACCTGGCGGCACGCTTTGAAAGCGGAGCGGCAGCGCGCCGGCCGTATTCACCGTCAGGTAGCCGCCGCCGATAAAACCTAGACCGGTATGATCGAAATTGTCTCCGTTGAAGTCATCGATAGACGTACCCAATCCACCGCCGCCCATGAACGGATTGAATACTTTATCGGAGAAAAAGAGCTTGACGCTGCCTGCCGTCTGATAAGAGTAGTTTCTGCCGACGACACCCTCGTCGTTGACAGGATCGTAGGGCTGGCCTATGCCTGAGAGCAGCAGAAGGCGCGTATTGTTAAAGATGAACGACGTGAGAATTACGAGTTCGGCGGGCTGCTCTATGGTGCGTCCGCGTGCATCTATGTAGGTAACGCCTGTCGCGTGTTTTTTGTCGGAGTCCAGATTTATCCGAACGACGTTGCAACACGCGCGCAATTCAAAATTGCTGTGTTTAGAGAGCGCCGGCAGCACGGCAGTAACGGGGCTCGCCTTAGCTCCCATCGCGCACCCGAAGCTGCCGCAGAAGCCACCGCGAACGCACTGCCCTAGCGCTTGACGGTAAAGATTGGAATACGCCCGTGTTTGTGCGGCGGTCGGCGATTGAAACGGGTGGTAGCCCATGCCAGCAGCTGCTGTTGCGAACAGCGCGCCGGCAAAAGTGGGCGCAGTCGCAGGATTTGGAAATTCGCGACTGCGCGCACCTTCGAACGGGTTGCCTCCAGCTTGGATTTCACCGTTTAGGTTCCCGGCTTTGCCGCATACTCCGTAGATATGCTCAAATTGATCGTAGTAGGGCTCTAGCTCGTCATAGCTGATGCCCCAATCCTGGCTGGTACAGTCCTGGGGTATGTTATCTTTGCCGTAGCGCTCGACGGTGCGGCTACGTGTCTCAAAGTCCCAAGGCAGCAGGCGCCAGCATTGTCCGGCCCAATGCACGCCCGCGCCGCCTACGCATTCACCCGGTTTGAAGGAGCCGATCTCACGCATTGGCAGCGCGGTTTCGCTGAGGCGGTTGCGAAACGTGATCGTCTCGCGCGAGAGATTTTGGAGAATATCGCTATGACGCTCATATTTCAGCTCATCGTGCGCGTACGGCATCGCAAAGTCGTGCTGCGCATCCAGCATGCGCCCGCGTTCGAGCCCGACCACTTTCAGCCCTGTCACCGCTAATTCCATGCATACTATGGTACCGGCGACGCCTGCACCCACTACCACCACGTCGACTGGCTTGAGTTTGGTGACTGCCAATGTTTAACACACTTTCCTGTATACAAGCAGCTGGCATTTTACTATCAAAGAGACCGCGGAATTGATCCGGTCAATTCGCTGCTATGATATAAACGAGGTAGGTCGCGTCCCCTAGAAAATTTAAATCTCGAGCACTATGACATTGTGCTCGCCGGGAGAACATGTTGTACAAATTCATCAAGACTCAACGCTTGGGAGTCGTCGAAATAATCACGCTCGACCGCCCGCAAGTGATGAATGCATGGCATATGCCGATGCGCAAGGAGTTGCTGCAGGCGCTGACTGCAGCAAAACAATCGTCTCGCGTGGGCGCCATTGTTTTGACGGGTGCGGGCAATAAGGCCTTCTGCGCCGGGCAAGACTTGAATGAAGCACGTAAGTTCGATCCCGCCCGTTCTACCGTTTGGATAGAAGAGTGGAAGGTTTTGTATGACGCCCTGCGTTCATCACATAAGCCCATCATCTGCGCCTTGAACGGGGTGGCCGCAGGCTCGGCGTTTCAGGTGGCGCTGCTGACCGACTACAGAATAGGGCACGATAAGACAACCATGGGGCAGCCCGAGATCAATTCGGGCATCGTGAGTGCGTTGGGATTTTGGATTTTGCGTGAAATCGTCGGTTTGTCCCGCGCCATTGAGCTGATCTTGACAGGGCGAATGGTAAGCGCGGCTGATTGCGAGCGTTTCGGCTTGCTGCACCGAATAGTCCCCGAAGACGAAGTGTTGCCTGCTGCCATCGCAGCAGCGCAAAGGCTGGCGGCGAAACCGCCGGTGGCGATGAAGCTCAATAAACAGCTTATACGCGAGGCCACGCAGCCAGGGTTCGAGCGCGCTTTCGAAGTCGCATTTGCAAGCCACCATGAAAGCTTTGCCAGCAAGGAACCGCAACGCATGATGGACGCGTTTTACGCGGCACGTCCCAAGAAATCCAAGACCAAACGCGCTTAGCGCTTTGATTCAAGTAATTTCAACCGTGGAGGTTTAAGTGAGAGCGTCGCAAAACAATCTGATACTGTACGAACAAAAAGGCAGCATCGTCACCATCACGATGGATCGCCCGAAGAAGTGCAACTCCTTGATTCCATCGATGATCATAGACCTCATCGATTTCCTGGAAGAGGCGCGTCGCGACCACAGCGTGCGTGTCATCGTGTTGAAGGGCGGTGGCGGTAACTTCTGCGCGGGCGACGACCTGCATCATTCCGACGAGGAACGCTTCGAATTTGGCCAGCCTGATCTGCATACTCGGTTGAGAACGGGCTATCCGCGGTTGATCATCGACATTATGACGCTGCGCAAGCCCGTAGTCGCCATGGTTCAGGGTTACGCGTACGGCGGTGGTTTCGACATCGCGTTGGCGTGTGACTTCCGCTTTGCCTCCCAGGGCGCCAAATTCGCGGCGGCCTATATCAAGCGCGGCATGGGCGGCGGCTGCGTTTATCTCTTGCCGAGATATGTAGGACTGGGGAAGGCTACGGAGCTGCTATTGCTCGGTGACACCATAAACATGGAAGAGGCGCTCAAGCTCAACCTGGTGACCAAGGTCTATGCGGATGATGAGCTTGAGGCCAAAACCTATGAGTTCGCGGAAAGACTGGCAAAGGGGCCTATCCCGGCCATGGGTGCGATCAAGAACGCTCGGAATCAAGGCTTGGCCTGCGATCCGGTAAAAGGTATTGAGTACCAGATCATGTGCAACGTCGAACTGATGTTCCACAAGGATGCGAGGGAGGGGCCGCGAGCATTTCTGGAAAAGCGCGAGCCCAAGTTCACAGGGGAGTGGATAGACCTCCAGTACGATGCCTTCGTGCCGTGGGACGTTGCGAAAGAATAGCAAGTCGATGATACGACTGCTCGAGTACGAAGGCAAAGCGCTGCTGAGCCGAAACGGGGTGAGGATACCGCGGGGAGGCCTCTATCCTGATCTTCCTTCCGGTCTCGACGGACAACTGGTGGTCAAAGCGCAAGTACTCGCGGGCAGCCGCGGTAAAGCAGGCGGCATAAAATTTACCGATAGCCTAGAGGATGCGCGCGCTGCAGCGCGTGCTTTTGCCGGAGGTGAATTAGGTAACATCCCTATTCGTGCGGTATACATCGAAGAGCGTTTGGCCATCGCCCATGAATACTATTTATGCGTGATGGTCGACCGCGATCTGGGTGTGCCGGTGCTGCTGGCGAGCCGCGAAGGCGGCGTCGAAATAGAGACGGTTGCGGCAGATAAGATATTACGCCGGCCGGTCGATCCGCTGATCGGCCTGCGTTCTTTCGTAGTGGGCGAGGTCGTGCGTTTCCTGGACCCGCCGCCCGCGGCGCGCGAGCAGTTGGAAACGACGATAGCGCACTTGTACGCTGCGCTGTCACACGAAGATGCCGAGCTGCTAGAAATTAATCCTCTCATCTTGTCCAAGGACGATACGTTGGTTGCCGCCGATGCGAAATGCGTGCTCGATGAGGACGCAACCTACCGGCATCCCGAGCGCGTTCAACAATTTGATGGCACGCCGTTCGAGATCGCTGCGCGGAGTTTGGGGACGATAGGAATAGAGCTGGCGGGCAATATCTCCGCCATTATGAACGGCGCAGGGATGACGATGGCGACGCTGGATCAACTCATCTCCTTGGATGGCAAGGTGCAGGCTTTGATCGAGCTGCACGGCGCGATGGCGCACGGCCCCGAAAGAATAGCGCAAGTCATACAACTGATAGGGACGCTGCAGCCGCGCGTTCTGCTCCTTAATTTCTATTTTCAGTTTCGCCCGCTGGATACCATCGCCGGGGGTTTATTGCTGGCGCTAGACCGTCGGTGGCTGCCCCAAACATGCAAGATCATCGTTCGCTTCCGCGGGGAGATGGAGCGCGAAGCGCGTACTATGCTTGCTAACGTCGATTGCGAGCTCACCGGCTCCTTCGAGGAGGCGTGCAGACTTGCAGTGAGTTATGCGTAGCGACCGCCTGACGGGTTGCGCGCACATTATTGTTAGAAAGACCTCATGGCAATACTGGTCGATAAGAATTCGCGCATTTTGATACAGGGGATTACCGGCACCACTGGCCGCAGTTACGCACTAAGAATGATCAAGCATGGCACCCCGCTGGTCGGTGGGGTATCCCCAGGAAAAGGCGGTGAGACGGTTGAACGCAAGCCGGTGTTCGACACCGTGCGTGCCGCGGTCTGCGCGACGGGCGCGGATGCAGTCCTAAGTACGGTTCCGAGAGATTATGCATTAGAAGCAGTGTACGAGGCGGCTGAGGCCGGGATCAAGTTGATGGTTCTCTATACCGAAAACATACCGTTGCATGATGCGATGCGTATGCGCGCTTATGCGCTCGCTCGCGGCATGCGCTTGTTGGGACCGAACTCTGCGGGTGTCATCAGCCCAGGAAAAGCAAACCTAGCGGACATCAACGACGAAAACGTAAGAGCCGGACGCATAGGGATAGTATCGAAAAGCGGCACACTCTCCTATGAGGTCATCGATAGCCTACAGTTACATAGCTTCGGCGAAAGCTCAGTGGTTTGCTTAGGGGGTGACAGAATAGCCGGAACTACCTATGCCGATGTTTTGCCGCTGTTTGACGCTGATGATGAAACCGACGCCGTCGTTCTCATCGGCGAACCGGGAGGCATACTGGAGTATCAAGCAGTGGAAATGCTCGGCTTGATGAAAAAGCCGGTAATAGCATACATTACTGCGCAGAACGCTCCACCTGAAAAAAGGTTAGGGCATGCAGGAGCGATCAGCTCTATAGCGGGAGCGCCAACCAATGCCGCTACGAAATTGCGCGCTTTCCAGGATGCGGGCTGCGAAACGGCCGCGCTGCTCACGGACGTTGTTCCTGCACTAAAGCGAGCGTTGTCCGTGCACCCGTAGAGAGGCTCTTCCCTTTCTACCGGCGAGCCGCCCACTATCTACTCGATCCGTATGCCAACATCTTTGATGACCTTACCTAACAGCATCATGTCAGCTTTCACGGCAGCGCCCAGTTGCTCGGGCGTACTGGTCGAGGGCTCTACGCCCACCTTCAAAAACTTTTCTTTCAGCTCGTTCTGCGCAAGTGCGCGCACGATTTCTTGATTGAGCCTGTTGACGACTGCCGCGGGCGTTTTGGCTGGTGCGAAGATGCCTATAAGCGCCACCGATTCGTAACCCGGCAGCCCCGAGCTCGCCACCGTCGGTAACTCCGGGAAGAGTATTGAGGGCGGAGCACTGGTAATCGCCAGGCCTCTAACCCGGCCCGCTTTCAGATGCGGCGCCACCGAAGTGGTAGAGGGAAACATGACTTGCACTTCGGAGGCGAGAAGCGCGACGAGCGAAGGCCCCGAGCCCTTAAACGGAATTGCGACGATGTCGATACCGGCCATCGACTTGAATAATTCGCCTGAGATATGGGTGGAGCTGCCTAGAGAACCGGTAGCGTAATTAAGCTCCCCCGGTTTGGCCTTTGCCAAAGCGATCAACTCCTTGATGGAACGAACCGGCAACGCCGGATGCACAACGACGACATTGGGACCGACGCTCGTTGATGTGATGGGAGAAAAATCTTTCACTGGATCCCACGGCGTATAACTTTGCATATAGGGCGCGAGCCATAGGGTGGCGCCGGTCAAGAGCAGCGTATAGCCGTCGGGTGGCGCTTTGGCGACTATCTCTATCGCAATCGATACTGGCCTATTGTCGACAATAATCGGCTTGCCGAGAGTGCCTGAAATGACTTGCCCGATTGCACGAGCCGTGAAGTCATTGCCGCCGCCCGGCTCCTGAGTAAGGATGCGAATAGGCTTGCTTGGAAAAGCTTGGGCGTGTGCCGCGCCTGCGGGGAAAAAAATCAAACAAATTGAGATCATCGAAGCGGTAAATCGCACTATCAACATGTACATTCCTCGAGCCTTCGAATGACCTTCTACAGAGCTGCGCAATCTGCCGGCCGACTATGATTATCGGCGAGCACCTATGCGCGCACCTCTCCTGGGGCCACCCGCAGTCCGTTTTTTACGCCATCGGTAATCTGGTGACACGCCTCGAAAAAAATACGGATATCAGACGTGCATCCCAGAAAGGTGGCGCCGTCTCTCACCATCTCCGCCGCCGAAGCGATATCGGGATAATAGAAGACTCGACCGAGAAGTATGCCTTTGTCCAGCGCGACCTTGCTCATATGCGCGATGGCTTCGCGCACGCGAGGACCGTCTATATCTTTTTCCCCCATAGACATCGCAAGATCCCTTGGACCCAGATAGGCGACATCTATGCCGGGTACCGACAAGATCTCTTCAATATTATCGACTGCCTTTTGGTCTTCTAACATGAAGACGGTGAGCACTTCCTCGTTCATGCGGCTCCAAAATGCCTCGCCCTCCTGCTTGAATCTCGAATAAAATCCGGTCGCGCGCGTATTCGTGCATGCGCTGCGTATACCCGAGGGAGCATACCGGGTGGCTTCAACGGCACGACGGGCAGACTCAGCATCGTTGATGTGCGGCACGACTACGCCCGCAGCACCTGCATCCAGCACTTTCATTATCATGCTGTCGTCGTTTTCCGGCACCCTCACTAAGGGCGTAGCCCCGGAAAGCTCCGCCGCCCGCACGAGATCCTGGAGCAGCAATGAGCCGGGTTCGACAGGCGCATGTTCGCAGTCGACGATTACCCAGTCGAAGCCGGCGCGGCCGATGATTTCGACATTAGCAGAGCTCGCCGAATAGGTATGCGTCCCTACGCAAACCTCTCCTGCGCGCATCCTAGCCTTAAGACTTCGTTTCTGCATAAGATCTCCCTAGGCCTGCGTTTTCACACTATGAACTCGCGGCATGTATGCGGCGCGGTTCTATCCGCGCCGAACGTAGCGCCGAGTGTTCTATCGAACGCCGATGTGGGCGTCCTTGATCACCTTGCCCATTCTGGCTATATCGGATTTTACAGTGGTCGCCAGCTGTTCCGGTGAACTTCCCACGGGTTCCTGTGCGGTCCTCAGGAATCGAGTCTTGGCTTCTTCTGTTTTTAGGTAACGCACGATCTCTTGATTTATCCGAGAAATGATCGGGTCAGGCGTCTTTGCCGGCGCAAAGATGGCTTGCGCCGAGGCAATTTCGTAGCCCGGCAGCCCGGAGGCCGCGATTGTCGGCAGGTCCGGGAATTGTGCAGACCGTTCAGCAGTGGTGACGGCCAAAGCTCTCAATCTTGCGGATTTGATATGCGACGCTACCGTGGGTGCAGTTCCGAATGTAAGATGAACTTCGCCACCGAGCAGCGCGGTCGTGGCGGCTCCGGAATCTTTATACGGAATATGCGTGATATCCACGTTCGCCATCGCTTTGAATAATTCTGCAGAGAGATGCGCGCCGCCACCTATGCCGCCTTCAGCATAATTAAGCACACCCGGTTTGGATTTCGCCAATGCGATCAGCTCCTTCACCGATTTCACGGGCAATGACGGGTGCACCACCAAGACGTTCGGTGCGACGGCCACAAGTGATATAGGCGAGAAATCCCTCACCGGATCATAAGGCAGCGGCTCGAGTAGCGGCCCCAGCCAAAATGTAGTCCCGGAAATAATCAGCGTATAGCCGTCTGGTAGCGCTTTGGCAACGACTTGCGCGGGTATCGCTACATTCCCTGGCCGGTTATCCACAACGAGAGGTTGGCCCAAACTCTCTGAAAGGCTGGGCGCCATAAGACGCGACAAGATGTCACTGCTCGCGCCGACGCCGCCCGCGACCAAACGAATCGGCTTGGTCGGATAATTTTGTGCGTATGATATGTCTGCGCTGATCAGCACCAGAACGAGCCATATTGTTGCAGTGGCGCGAGTCATATCTTGCGTCTCCTTCGTTGACGGTAATGGGTGCACGAGTGTACACTCGTTTCAAGATTTTCAGTGCGCTGCCACTTTAACCGCGATTTGTTCAACGCTTAGCGCAGGCTGCAAAAGCAGCAACATTCCACTTGCCGATCCGCACGCGAGATCGCTGCCCGCGGTGAAAAACTCAAAGAGGACCGCATGAGCCGCACATATAACATCGTCGATGCCGACGCACACGTGTTGGAGCCAGCTGACTTGTGGACTCAAGGCATAGACGCGAAATACCGCGAGCAAGCGCCCAAGGTGGTAGTGGACACCGATGGCAAAGAACGGCTTTCGATCGCCGGCAAGGTGCTGGGTAATCCGCTGGGGCTTGCGGCAGCAGGGGCAATCAACGTCGCGGTAGAAGACATCGAGAAGATGAAATACAGCGACGGCAGAAAAGGCGGCTTCGACGCTCATGCGCGGATCCAGGATATGGACGTCGACAGCATCGATGCTGCATTTCTCTATCCGACACTAGGGCTGAAGTCAGGTGCTATTCTCGACCCGGGGCTTGCAGCGGCTGTTTGCCGTACTTATAACATGTGGATCGCGGACTATTGCAAGCCGTATCCGGATCGGCTGTTTGGCGTCGCGATGTTGCCTATGCAATCGGTTGAGCGCGTCGTCGACGAGCTGAAATTCGCCAGTCGCACGCTAGGTCTGCGCGCTGGCTTTTTGCGGCCGAATCCGTACAACGAACGGCCGCTGTGCGATCCGATCTACCATCCCATCTGGGCCGAGGCGCAGGAGCTCGATTTTGCGATAGGCTTCCACGAAGCGACGACGGGCGGAGGCGGCATGCCCGCAATCGGCATAGACCGCGTCGACGGTTACTTGGCCCGCCACATCGTCTCTCATACGATGGAGATGCAGATCGCCAGCCTGAATATCATCTGGGGCGGCGTCTGCGAGCGTTTTCCCAAGCTGCGATTCGCATTCCTCGAGTCGGGCGGCGGCTGGATGCCGGCATGGCTCGATCGGATGGATCGCCACTTTGACCGCAAGGTCGTCAATGAAAATGCAATTCTGAAGCTCAGGCCCAGCGACTATTTTCGTCGTCAATGCTGGATTTCCTTCGAGCCGGTCGAGGGGACGATCTCCTATGCCGTGGACTATCTGGGCACCAACAAGATCTTATGGGCCACTGACTACCCGCATCCTGACGGATACTTTCCTGGCGCGCCGGCGATGATAGCCAACAGGCTTCCCGAGATTAAGCGTCGACCAGTGTTGGCGCAAGGAGCTATGGAATTTTATAAGCTTTCCTAAGCAAAGTCGTTGATGGCACCTCAGCAATCTCAATCGCTACGTCTAAGTTTCAATGAGGCACTCGTGCCCTTTCGGGATTGCTTCTATGGCAGGTGACAAAGTTATGCGTGCCTTCGTGTTCACGTAATATACATCGCTAACCGGATCTTTATACGTATGTAGCAGTGCCAGCACTGCGGCGGCATATACTACCTACAGAAAATATAAGGCACTCAGCCAAAAGATGTTATGAACAAGCGGCGTGCAAGCGATACTGTGGACAAAATACAGGAAGGACTCACGTGCTACGCAAGCGAGCTCAACTACGACCGCTTGACGCCGGAAGCTATACACGCGGCGAAGGTGCGAATAATCGATACTCTAGGCGCGTGTATCGCCGGATTCTTCGGTGTGCCATGCGTGATCGCCCGCAATCTTGCTGCGGTCCTGCCAAATCCGAGCGGTGTCACTATACTAGGCACGCGCATGAAAACGATGCCGGACATGGCGGCTTTCGTCAACGGTATCACCTCGCGCTATCCGGAGATGACCGACACCTATCACTGGCCCGGCGCTTATGGCGGCCATCCGAGCGACATCATCCTGCCGTTGATGGCCGCGGCAGAGCACGTCGGCAGCGATGGAAGAGCGTTCATGAATAGCGTGGTGCTGGGGTACGAGGTGTTTTGTTGCATTTCCGACATATTTGACAACTGGGGGTTCGACTATACCAATCTCGTCTGCCTCGGCACCGCGGTTGGAGCGGGCAAATTGCTGCAGCTTTCTTCCACTGAGCTCGCCCACTGTATTTCGATGGCGGTAGTGCCGAACGCTATCCTGAGGCAGGTGAGATCGGGTAACTTGTCCATGTGGAAGGTAGCAGCTTCCGCGCATGCCGGGCGTGCGGGTGTCTTTGCTGCACTGCTGGCGCGCGCGGGCATGGAGGGTCCGCATTTGCCGTTTGAAGGCAAATCGGGCTGGTGTGACCACGTGGCTCGGGAACGTCTACGGGTGGCAAACCTAAGCGTCGCCGATACACCATACAAAATAGAGTCTACCTTGATCAAGAACAGGCCATCCGCCGGCGGAACGATTTCATCGATACTGGCGGCGGAGAAAGTGGCGCCGGTCGGGAATTTTACTGACATCGTGCAGGTTACCGTCGAGGCCAACAAACTCGCGAAGAAATTGTTGGGAACCAACGAGCACCGTCCGGTGTGGAACCCAGATTCGCGTGAAATCGCGGACCACAGCATACCCTACGTGGTGGCGATGACGCTGATCTATGGCACGGTCACTCAGAAATCATTCGAAGACGTGTATCTGTGGAATCCGCACGTGCGTGCCCTTATGCAAAAGGTCGAAGTGGTGGAAAACGAGGAGTTCACCCGAGCATATACCCGCAGTCCGGTGGAGCATCGGACGCGCATCACAGTAGTACTGAGTAGCGGTGAACGACGCGTTGCGGAAGCCGGCGGCGATGAGGACGACCTGTCCGCGCCCAGGACGGATGCACAGATAGCAGAAAAATTCCGCAGCGCTACGGAAGAGCTTGTGGGCGCCCGGCGTGTCAACGCGCTACTCGACCGTTTGTGGCATCTAGAAGACATTGGTGATGTCGGAGAAATCTCCTCAGCCTTGGTGCTCGGCTGAGCGGCAGTCTGTGGAACGAGTTCTTGTTTGGAGGGTGCGATGAGACGCTTAATCGTGTGTATGTTTGTACTCACGGGCATGATGGCTATCAGGGCTGACGGCGTGCGTGGCCAGGCTTACCCCAGCAGACCGATACGGATAGTCACTACGGGCAGCGGAGGCGCTACAGATGTCGCCGTGCGTCTCATGGGGGCAGCGCTCTCGAATGTCTTCGGACAGCCCGTGATCATAGATAACCGCACCGGCTTGCTGGCTGCGGAAATCGTATCCAAAGCACCGCCAGACGGCTACACGCTTTATGTCGGCGGCGACGCGCTGTGGCTTGCGCCGCTGCTGCAAAAGGTGCCGTACGACCCGAGAGATTTTGCGCCCATTTCACTGATGAATAGAACACCCAGCGTGCTGCTGGTACATCCAACGCTGCCGGTTGCGTCAGTCAGCGAACTGATCGCTTTGGCCAAAGCCAAGCCTGGAGCGCTTAATTACAGTTCCAGCCTGACCGGCGGGTCCAACCACCTGTCGGCGGAGCTGTTCAAAGCGATGGCTGGCGTCAACATCGTGCGCGTGCCTTATAAGAGCGGAGGTCTCGCGCTTAATGCGCTTATCGGCGGTGAAGTGCAGCTCACGTTCGCCACTCTTGGTACGGCGGGGCCGCAGCTGAATTCGGGGCGGATTAAAGCTTTGGCGGTGACGAGTACTCAGCCCTCTCCGCTGTTTCCCGGGTTACCCACAGTCGCCGCGACGGGCTTGCCAGGGTATGAGTACGCAACGTCGCAGGCGCTTTTTGCGCCGGCAGCAACGCCCCACGTAATCGTAAATGTGTTGAACAAGGAAGCCGTGCAGGTATTGCACCGGCCAGAAATCAAAGAGAAGCTCTTCACCGTCGGATTGGATGTTGCTACCACCACACCCGCGCAGCTTGCCGCACTGATGAAAGCTGAATCTCTGCGTATGGCCAAAGTGATAAAAGATGCCGGCATCACCGTCAACCAGTGATTGAAGATGACCGGACCGAAAGCAGACGTCGATCGTATACAGGAACAGCTTATCGACTACGCCTATAGCGTAAATTACGACACGCTGCCTGCAGACGCGATACGCGCAGCGAAAGTACGCGTCATCGACACGCTCGGCGCTTTGATCGGCGGATTCTTTGTCGAACCGTGCCGTATCGCCCGCAGTCTTGCCGCGGCAATGCCTAATCCGCACGGTGCGACGGTACTCGGCACTCGGATGCAGACCACGCCTGACATGGCCGCTTTCGTGAATGGCATCACCGCGCGCTATGCGGAATTGACGGATGTTTATCATGGACCCGGCAGTTTCGGTGGGCACCCGAGCGACGTCATAACTGCGGTACTGGCTGCCGCCGAGCATGCGCAAGTCAATGGGCGCGCGTTTATTACCGGCGTCGTACTGGCGTACGAAGTCTGTCTGCGTATTTCCGACGTTTTCCATAACTGGGGATACGACCACACCAATCTCGCCTGCGTTGGGGGTGCTGTCGCGGCGGGTAAACTCCTGGGACTTTCCCCTGCGCAGCTCTCGCACTGCATAGCGATGGCGATCGTGCCGAACAACATATTGCGCCAGACCCGGCTGGGGGAGTCCTCTATGTGGAAGGCCGCGGCTACCGGGCACGTGGGCCGTGCCGCAGTATTCGCCGCGATGTTGGCGCGCGCAGGCATGGAAGGTCCGCACCTACCGTTCGAAGGTAAAGCGGGCTGGTGCGACCACGTGGCTAGGGAACGTTTTTCGCTGGGCGCCATGGGCGGCGCCGGCACACCGTTCAAAATACTCGAGACCTACATTAAAGTGCGGCCGGCGGCCGGCGGCACCATACCTTCCGTATTGGCGGCCGAAAAAATAGCACCCATCGATTGCAAAAACATCAGTCAGGTGACTGTCGAAGTCTACAAACCCGCACTAGAGGCTGTTGGCAGCGGCGATGTTCGATGGCATCCCGATACACGCGAAGCCGCCGATCATAGCATCCCGTATGTCGTCGCATGGGCTTTGATGAACGGTAGGCTGAAGCTGGGCTCGTTCAACAATGCTTATCTGGCCGACCCCGCGCTGCGCGGGCTCATAAAAAAGATCGCGGTAGTCGAAAACCCCGAGTTCACGCAAGGCTTGCAGCGACTGCCTCAGGAGCACCGCGCCCGCGTCACGGTGCTTACCCTGAATGGAGAACGCATAGTAGGCGAGGCGGGCGGAGATGAAAACGATATGGCGGCGCCTATGAGCGATGCACAGGTCGAGGAAAAATTTCGCTCGCTGGCCGAACATGTTTGCAGTGCAAAATGCGTAAGCGCGCTGCTCGACAGGCTGTGGGGCTTGGAGAACATCGAGAACATAGCGCAGATTCCCGAGGCATTGGTCATCATTTGAAAATTAAGTGCAGTTACGCGCTAGCATGCGCTTCGATACAACGTCGATGTCATTGCGGGAACGGTTAATTGCTACAAGGTAGGCTATCACGTGCCTTCGACATGTGATGAGAAACCAGCTCAGAACGTTGCGGTAAAGCGTACAATCACGCTGTCTTTGCGCATGGCTCGCTTTTTAAGCGCCTGGCTCGGCAACATAAATTCAAAATTTATACAGGATTGATCGGAGAACTTCATGTCAGACAAAGCCACAGAAGACTTTGAAAAGATATCTCTCGGCGCCGGGAACCAGGCTTATAACACCATCGCCAAATTGGATCCCGAGTATTTCGAGAAACTCAAAGGGCTTTATGTTGATGGTACCTTCGGACGCGAAGGCGTTTTGCCGCGCAAGATAAAGGAATTAATCATGGTCGGGATCACTTGTGCGCTTAACCGGCCGCGCGGCGTTAAGCTGCACAGCCAAAGGGCCTTGACCTTGGGCGCGAGCCCCAGAGAAGTACTCGAGTCGATGGAAGTCGCGGCGATTCCCGGCGGGCTACCTGGCCTTTGGCTGGGTGTAGAGACGTTAGAAAGCATTCTGCAAGAGCGGGGGCAGAAGTTTGAGTGACGTTCAATAGCGATAGCCCAAATCGACCAGCGAATCGACCAAAGGCTAGACGGCTCAAGCTAAAGGGCCCGAGCATTGCCGAATCGCAAGATTAATGTCGCTTGAGGCTGCGCTGGCCGCAGTATTGGAAAGCCAACCTGGACTTCTGCTGCAAACGAAGCAGTGATACCGAACTAGCGGGTTGGCTAGCGAACTGGCGCTGACCAGTATCAGCTAATCCAGCTTGATACCCGCATCCTTGATTACTTTGCCGATGCGTGCCATTTCGGATTTTACTGTGGCTTTCAATTCTTCGGGCGTGCTGCCAACAGTCTCCGAGCCCGCCAAGAAAAACCGTTCTTTCACTTCCGCCGTGCGAAACCAACGCACGACTTCCTCGTTCAAGCGCTTGATGATAGGCTCGGGTGTGTTGGCTGGTGCGAAAAGGCCATATACCGCGACGGCTTCGTAGCCCGGAACTGAATCGCCGACCGCAGGCAGTCCTGGCGCCAACGTCGTGGGTTTTGTACTCGTCACCGCCAGTGCGCGTAGTCTGCCGGACTTGACATGGGCCGTTACCGAGGGCGCCGCAGCAAATATTAATTGAACGTGCCCAGCCATGAGATCGTTTAAGGCTGCACCGGTACCTTTATAAGGTATCCGCATGATGTTGACGTTTGCTAGGACCTTGAATAGCTCCGCGGCAAGATGAGGTGTAGAACCCGTGGAAGCCGAACCGTAGTTAAGCTCCCCCGGCCGCTGCTTCGCTAACGCGATCAATTCGTTCACGGTCTTCACCGGCACCGATGGGTGCACAACTAAAATGTTCGGCTGAGTTGCGAGCAATGAGATCGGCAAAAAATCGCGGACGGGATCGTAGGAGAGTTTGGCGAGCAAAGGCGCCGTTAAAAAAGTGCCGCCGTGCACGAGCAGCGTATAGCCGTCGGGGGCTGCTCTCGCGACGGTCTCTGCAGGAATAAGGCCCCCGCTGCGATTCTCTACTATGGCCTGCTGCCCTATACTCGCTGATAAACCTTGCGCCAGAACGCGTGCTGAGAAATCCAGGCCTCCTCCCGCTTCGGTGGTTACGATGCGTATGGGTTTGGTGGGATAGCTTTGGGCCAATATCGCGCTAATGTGGAGAGCAATGGCAGCTAATATCAAGGCAGATGCAGCGTAAACGCAGAATGGCATGTGTGCACTCCTAGGTATCATGTTCGCTAGTGCTCTTGCTCAGCGGCGCTAGCACGCGCCGCGGATTGGCATCCAGCCGTATCATCTCGCCGTGATCTATATATTTGGAATCGAAGCGATCCCCGTTTGCGTACGCCGCGCTGTCGCCGATTCTTTCTTACGTGCTTCAACCGTTGACTGCTACTTGATGATCTTATCCAATATCGAGACGTCCGATTTCATGCTCCATTTCGCCAACGGCTGCTATGCATTTAAGCTGCAACCTACACCCGGTAGCAAGGGCTCGCTCCGCGCGCAGGCAACCCCATCTCGTACAATTATAGCTGGCGCGTGCTTTCGAGCCTAGCCCGCGGCGCCTCAATGTCCTTCGAACGGGTAGTCGCATCATCGAATGACTACTTTTTCGTTGCTAATGCACACGCATGGAATCGCATCCAATCGTGCGAACCTTTGTGGACCACGCCTAGACACTTTGATAAAGCACTCGCGTTCGTACGTGGATAGTGCCGTGTGCCGCATGCTAGCCGATACCCGCGGCGCTATCGTTAGCGTTGATGCAAGGCTGCACAACGTGTATTCTTTACCCATGGATAAATACGAGCATAAAAATATCAAAACCATCGCCAACGGCGACGGGAGAAGAGAATGAGCATAGCAACAGCGATAACATCGGATTCGTCAGCGGTTCGTGAGGATGCCGGACGTACTTTCGCGCGCCACGCGACGTCTTTGCGTTTCGAAGCCTTACCCGCCGCTGTAGTAGGATTAACCAAGCAATGCATACTCGATACCTTGGGGACGACACTTGCCGCGACGACGCTCGCGCCGGAGGCTCCCATGTTTCACAATTACGTGCGGGAGGTGGGCGGCAGAGAGGAAAGCACGTTCATTGGATACGGAGAAAAGGGGCCCGCCCAGATGGCCGCTTTTCTGAATGGCGCGAATAGCCATATGCTCGATTATGACGACCTCGGCAGCGGCCACGTCAGCGTAGCCATAGTGCCCGTTGCGCTCGCCGTGGCGGAGAAAGTCGGTGGAATCGGCGGCCGCGAGCTTTTAACTGCCGTTGCGGCGGGCATCGATATTCATACTCGCATATATCCCTGCAACAACAATGAAGAATGGGACGTCAATCAAAAGTTTTCCCAGACCCAATCGATAGGCTACATCTCCGGTGCCGCGGTCGCAGCACGCTTGCTGCAGTTGACCCAAGAGCAGGCGATTAACGCGCTCGGCCTCGCGTATCAGCAGGTTTCGGGCGCCCATCAACGCCATCTCGGCATGCATGCCGGATGGTGCGGCCAAGGTGCCGTGCTCGCGGCCATGCTCGCGAAGCAGGGAGTTCCCGGCGTCAAGGATATTCTCGACGGGAAAAATGGGTTCTTCCGCGTCTATTTGCGCAACATTGAGCCGGATTACAATCGCCTCGTCGGTGATCTGGGCAAGCGCTTTCCAACGTTAGATTTCCATGGATTCAAGGCGTGGCCCGCCTGCGGCCTCAATCGCCGGCCCGTCAGCGCTATTTTGGCGCTACGCGAAGAACACGGCTTAAAGCCCGACGATGTGGACGCTATCATCGTCTCCGGCGGCGAGCATATATTGCGCTTGGCGGAACCGCTGGAATCGAGACGACGCCCCACTCATAGTGCCCAAGCCAAATACAGCATTCCCTTTACCGCTGCTGTCGCATTGGTGTACGGAGACGTCAAGCTTCGTAATTACACCGAGGCGGGACTTAAGGACCGGAAAGTTCTTGATGTCGCTGATCGCGTATGGGTGAAAAAAGACGAAAGTCCCGGGCGCAAGAAAGAATCGGCACCTGTTGAGATACGCATGCGCAACGGCAAAGTCTACCGTAAGGAAGTCACCTATCCTCTGGGCGACGACAGAAGAAATCCGATGTCGCAAGAACAAATCGAGGCCAAGTTCCGTGACTGCGCTTCGTTCTCCGCCAAACCTCTACCCCCAGCGGACGTGGAACGGATCATAAAGCTCGTTGCGGATCTGGAAAACGTCTCCGACGTGCGAGAAATTATCGAACTCGTATAGCGGAAGGCGCATTTGCGTATACCGGATCCAGTCTTTGCTGCTGAACTGCCATCGATTGTAGCGTTGGTTCCCAGCGAGAATAAAACATAGTTTGCGCTCAGCCGCCGCTATGGCTTCGTCTTCGCTCGTTAACACTCCGACTGCATACATTTACAACGCGCGCTGGGGTATAGCAGGACGAGCCAAAGAAAAGGAAGCTGTATGGATAAAGCTGCAAAGGGCAGCCCAGGCGAGCCTATAGACCATATTCAGGAGCGGCTGGCAAGTTATGCGTTCAGTTTGAGCTACGAAAGCCTGGGCGCGGACGCCGTTCACGCGACTAAAGTGCGCGTCATCGATACCCTGGGCGCTCTCTTGGCTGGTTACTCTGGCGAGCCATGTCACATTGCGCGCAAGCTTGCCGCACAAGTGCGGGCGGTTCATGGTGTCAGTGTCATCGGCAGCAGAATGACGACGACACCTGAAATGGCGGCCTTCGTAAACGCCACCACTGCACGATATATTGAACTGAATGACATCTACAACGGACCAGGAAGGCCGGGCGGCCATCCGAGCGACGTGGTGTTGCCCACTCTTGCTGCTGCCGAACACATACACGCCAACGGCCGTGACTTCATTACGGGGGTCGCTCTAGCCTATGAGGTCTATCTTCGCTTGACGGACGCGGTCGAGACACCGGGCTTCGACTATACGAACTTCGTTTGTTTAGGCACTGCGGTCGCTGCCGGTAAGCTGATGGGGCTCGACCGTGACCAGCTTGCTCACTGTATCTCGATGACGGTCGTTCCAAACAACGCGCTGCTGCAGGGGCGGGTCGGCCACCTGTCGATGTGGAAGGTCATGGCGACGGGACAAGCCGGTCGGGCAGGCGTGTTCGCGGCGCTCCTTGCGCGAGAGGGCGTCAAAGGCCCGCACCTGCCCTTTGTGGGCAAGGCGGGATGGTGCACTTATGTATCGAGGAAGCCGTTTACGCTCGACGTATGGGGTGGCAACGGCGTGCCCTTCAAAGTTGACGAAACATTCATCAAGCAGCGTCCAGCGCGCTACATAACTATACCGGCGATCTTCGCTGCCGAGAGAGTCGCGCCCATCCATCATGTGCGCGACGTCAAAGAAGTCACCGTCGAGAGCTTTCAGCGTGCGGTGGACGGCACTCATCCACATCACTGGGACCCGCGTTCGCGCGAGACTGCCGACCACAGTATTCCATATGTGGTCGCAGCGACGCTGATGGACGGCACGATCACGTCGCGTTCGTACGACGACGCTCACCTGAATGATCCTGAGCTGCGAGCACTGATGAAAAAAATAAAGATTGTAGCCGACGCCGATTTTACGAAAGCGCACGAGCAGTCGAGCCAGCACTACACGCGCGTTACGGTCCTAGCCGCAGACCGCGTGCTGGTCGGTGAGTCGGGGGGGCCAAACGGGGACTTGTCGGATGTGTTGAGCGACGCTCAGATCGAAGAGAAATTTCGCGCACTTACCGAGGAAGCATTAGGCGCGGAGCGGGTGCGTTTCATACTCGATCGCCTCTGGGACCTAGAGCGGATGGATGACGTTGTCGAAATTGCTTCTGCTCTCGTCATCTGAAGCACCGCTCCCAGCAGCACGCATGGCAAATATCGCGGGTGAGTACGGAGAGCGGGATGTGTTTTGCGCGAACCCGTATGCGCACCGCATATACGCTTATTCGGCGCGTATTCCCAGCGCCTTGATGACTTTGCTCATTCTGACGATTTCAGATTTCATCGCTGCCAAAAATTCTTCCGGTGAACTGCCGACGCTCTCCGCACCCGTGTTGAGTAGGCGCTCTTTCGCCTGCCCCGAACGCAGATAGCGGACCGCCTCCTGATTGATGATCTTTATTCGCGCTGCGGGCGTGCCTGCGGGGGCGAAGAGACCATAGCTCGAAACCGCTTCATACCCGGCGAGTCCCGCTTGAGCGATCGTCGGCAAATCAGGAAAGAGGATAGACGGCCGGGCGCTGGTAACCGCCAGCCCGCGTAGTCTGCCTGATTTGACAAAAGGAACTGCGCCGCCGGCGGTGGCGAACGACAATTGCACGTTGCCCGCGATCAGGTCGTTTAGCCCCTGTACCGTTCCTTTGTACGCGACGCGCACGATATTGACGCCTGCCATCGCCTTAAACAGTTCCGCGGCGAGGTGAGGCGTTGAGCCGCTCGCCACCGACGCATCGTTGAGCTCGCCAGGCTTCGCCTTGGCGTATGCAATCAGCTCCTTCACGGACGTGATGGGCAACGAAGGGTTGATGACAAGTATGATGGGCGCGCTGGTTGCCAACGTGATCGGCGAAAAATCTTTCACCGGATCGTACGGCGTTTTTTCCATGAGCGGCCCTAACGTAAAGGTGCCGCCGGCGAGCAACAGTGTGTATCCGTCGGCAGCCGCCTTAGCTACGATTTCGCCGGGGATAACGCCGCTCGCTCGATTGTCGACGATCACCTGCTGGCCCAATCCAGGCGCCATTCCTTGAGCGAGCAGACGGGCCACGACATCCGCGCCTCCTCCCGGCGTCGAAGTGACAATACGGATCGATTTGCTGGGATAGTTCTGACCGAGTACGACACCCGCACAGAAAATTAGCGCCACCGGAGATAGCCTGATAGCAAAACGTGGTGACGGCATCGTTGTGTCCTAAACGTTACCAAACATTGAGACGGGTCGTCCCTTATCTCTTGGGTCTCCCGCGGGAAGGACCAAGCTTCGGCGCGTAGTTGCTCGCGATCCAGTTACGCAAGACTCAATAGTCAGGCCATGCGAGCGGCACCATCTTTTCAGCCGAGGACGAAGGCGGGTGGCAGCGCTGCGATGTTATTTTCGTCTTCGAGATGCCAAAGACGGTCGAGGATGGCATCCACTCGCTTCGGACCTAGGTATTCCTCTGCCAGATTGCTAAACTTTTCACCTATCTGCGCATCGCTCGGCTGCGCTGACAAGTCGCCGCTGCCGCCCCACGATTCCCCAGTGTAGCGTTCACCATCGGTGGTAAGGACAGTAATACGCGAGCGCTGTTGCTGCTCATACGCTCGCGTGAAATCGTCATTGGAGACCACCGTAATTTTTTCCATGAGTGCCCGCAATAGTGGATTGGAGAGGTGCGCGTCGTCAAATGAACGCGGCGTGACCGTGCCGTCCATCAGTGCGGCTGCGGTCACGTACGGAATGCTATGGTCCGCGGTCTCCCGTGAGTCCGGCCTCCAATGGTGTGCGCCTGTACCCATGCCGACCTTGGCTTTCTCGCCGACTTCGACGGTGACCTGCTGGACGTTACGGATAGTGCCGACTGATGCCGCAATTTTTTCCGCCGCGAGCAAAGGCGATATCGTAGCCGCGCAGCAAGGCCGCAGCTTGATCAGCGTTTGTTCGATCTTGAATGGGATTGCATTGCCGCCCATCGTGTCGAGAGAAAAGCGGCCATGAGCGACATGATCGCACCACGCCCCCGTGCCCTCGAAGGGCAGATCAGGGCCTTCCATGCCGGCCCGCGCCAGGATCGCAGCAAACACGCCCGCGCCGCCCGCCTGGCCGGCGGCAGCGGTCTTCCACATGGTGAGGTGACCGACCCTGCCTACGCGCAGCGCGTTATTAGCCACTAGAGCAATCGAAATACACGAGGAAAGCTGGGGCGGTGTAAGGCGCAATAGCTTGCCTGCCCCTACGGCGGCTGCCAAACACACGAAGTTTCCCGAATCGAACCCCGGCATGCGGGTGGCTTCTACGACGCGCAGGTATACCTCGTAAGCGAGAACGATGGCGGTAATAAATTCGCGCCCGCTTGATTGCGCATGCTCCGCTGCAGCAAAAAGAGGCGTCACGACATCGCTCGGATGACCGCCGCCGCTGCCGGGCAGATGGACGTCGTTCAATTCCGCATAACGCGCGCTGGTCGCGTTTACAAAGGCGGCGAAATGCGGAGTCGTCTTCATGCGGGCGCCGAGCACCGTTGCGCCCCCCGGGGCCGGCATTCGCGCCGCGAGACTGCGCGCAATCCGGCACGGCTCGCCGAAATAGCCACCGACCAAAGCACCCAATGTATCTATGATGCGCACCTTGGCCGCATGGATAGGTGCGGGCGTCAGACTGTCGTAGTGCAACCCGCACGCGTACCCCGCCAAGCGCTCCTGGATCGCGTCTACTGCCCTGTCGCTATGCATGGTGCTCCACGTTGTTCGAGGTACCGCATCACCTTACCGGCAGCTCTGATCGAGACTTTTACCATTCAGCGCCCTCTGAAGTGGAGGATATCCAGGGGCTGGCCGGAAAAGGAATGCTTTCCTCTCACTTGTTCGAAATTGCTCGATTCAGTCAGTGACTCTGATGCCGGTCGCTTTGACGAACTTTTCCCACTTATCGACCTCCTTTATGAACATCTTCCTGAATTCGTCCGGGGACGCGGGCGGCGCCGCTTCAGTGCCGTCAGCCGCGAGGCGCTCCTTCATTTCCTGGGAGCTCATGATACGGCTCACTTCGCGGTTGAGTTTCAGCGTGATTGCAGCAGGCATCGCTGCCGGGCCATACAAACCGAATGCATTGGTCAGTTCGAAGTTGGGTACGCCCGATTCAGCGACGGTGGGAAGATCGGGAAATGCCTGCGCACGTTTAAGGCTGCTGACCGCGATAGCCCGCAAGCGCCCACTTTTCAAGTGCGGGGCGGCAGAAATAGTACTGACGAACGCGAGCTGAATTCGGCCGCCGAGCATGTCCACCAGCGCCTGGCCGATTCCTTTGTAAGGTACATGGATAATGTCTATTTTCGTCATAGACTTCAAAAGCTCCGTATTCAGGTGCGTCGCAGTGCCATAGCCGGACGATGCATAGTTGAGCGTTCCAGGCTTGCTCCTCGCCAATGCAATGAGCTCTTGGACCGAATTTACCGGTAGCGAGGGGTGTATCAGCAGTAAATAAGGTTGCGATGTGAGTTGCGCAATGGGCGTATACGCGGTGCGTATATCGAATGGCACTCTTTTTTGCACCGCAGAGGTGGTGAGCTGATTGCCGCCTATGTACAGGGTATAGCCGTCGGGGGTAGCGTTCGCGGCGAGCTCGAGCGAAATCGCGCCGCTCGCGCCGGCACGGTTTTCTATGACGACGCCGCGTCGCCACACTTCGGTGAGCTTCGCTGCGATTGCGCGCCCAAGAATGTCGGCACCGCCGCCGGGAGCATTTCCGACGATCATGCGTATCGGTTTGTTGGGATAGTCGCGGGCGTCGCTTGCTGCTACGGCGGGCTGTTGCTGCGCGCAGGCGATGCTTGCAAAACACGCAAGGACCAGAGCCGCAGCCTTGAACATGTTATCGTGGATGACGCTCATGAAGTTGCTATCGAAGCTGTGACCATGTCTCTTATCATATTCAGCTTCCCTTCGAGGAACATGTACAAGGGACACGCCCACTTGCCTATATTTTAGGGAAGAATCAGTATGCCATAATGTTGCCGCCGCTTCACAGAAGCTTGGAACCTGCCATGGTTATGGGCTGACGATTGCCCGCTGCATTTCATAACACAGCGGACGAGAGTCTCAACTAAATGCACAATACGAGGACACACAGATGAGGAAGATCTATAGCATCTCCTATTCAGCCATCATCATTGGCGCTCTTGTTTTCCATACGAGCTTGGCGTGTGCAGAGAGACCGTCCAATCTCCCCGGCGGCTATCCTAACAAACCTATCCGAATAGTCGTGGGTTTTCCACCAGGCGGCGGCGTCGACATCATCATGCGCGTGTTTGCGCAACAGCTTGGTGAAGAGTGGGCTAACAGTGTCATTGTGGAAAATCGTCCCGGGGCGAGCAGCGCAATCGCGATGGGCGTTGTCGCAAACGCTACGCCCGACGGTTATACGATGCTGGGCGGGACTACCTCGGTGATTTACAACATGCTGCTGGGAACAGTGCCTTATGACATCCTGAAGGTGTATACACCCGTCGTGAAACTCAGTTCTCAAGCCTACCTTTTGCTAGTCAGTCCGTCGCTGCCGGTTAACTCCGTTAAGGAGCTGATTGCTTACGCAAAAAGCAAATCCGGAGGGATTACTTATGCGTCTTCCGGAGTAGGGTCACCGTCGCACCTCGGCATGGAACTCTTTAAATCCATCGTCGGCGTGAACGCAGTTCATGTACCCTATAAAGGCGTGCCCCAGGCTTTACCCGATATGATCAGCGGGCAGATCACTATGGCCTTTGGCCTAGTCGTTAGTGCGCTGCCCCAAGTGAAAAACGGCAGACTGAAAGCGCTGGCAGTTGCGGCTTCCCGCCGTTCGCAGTTGCTGCCCGATGTGCCGACGCTCGCCGAGGCCGGCGTGGCTAACTTCGAATTGACGGGCGACTACGGCCTTTATGTACCGGCCGGAACGCCTTCGGCTATCGTTCTCGCGCTCAACAAAGAAAGTACGCGGATTATGAATCTTCCTGCAATGAAGGAACGCCTTGCCGCCGAGGGTTCGGAGGCGGCGCCCGCCAACTCGCCCGCGGAATACCGAGACTCCCTCGCGAGAACTATCAGCGTACTCGGTAAATTCATCAAGACGTCCGGATTCAAAGCGCAATGATCTCGGACGCGACGTGTGATCTACGCGCAGAACTATCGCCATACCCGCACAGCACGAATGGCAATGGCGTGGTCAGAGCTTGAGGTTGGCGCTCTTGATCACTTTTGCGCGAACGTCGAGTTCGCGCGCGATGTCGGCTCTGAATTGCTGTGGCGAGCTCGTCACGATGTCGGCGCCGTCTGCGAGCAAGCGTTGGCTTACCTCGGGAAGTTTTAGGATATTGATCACTTCCCTGTTGAGGGCTACGACGACCGCATTCGGGGTGCCGGCCGGCGCAAACAACCCATACCAGCCTATCATCTCGAAACCTGCCAAGCCAGACTCCGTAACAGTAGGGATATCAGGGACGGCCTGCGAGCGTTTGAGGCTCGTGACCGCAAGCGCCTTTAACCTCCCGTTTTTCAGATGGGGCATCACGGAAATGGTGCTGCCGAACAGCAGTTGGATTTGTCCGCCAATCAAATCGATGATGCCGGGACCTATGCCCTTGTATGGGACGTGAATAATGTCGGTGCCGGTCATCGACTTGAAAAGCTCCAGGCCGAGGTGGCCCGTAGAACCCGTGCCGGATGAAGCGAAGGCGAGGGTCCCCGGCTTAGCCTTCGCGTAGGCGATCAGATCCTTGACCGTTGCAACGGGCAGCGCGAGGTTCGCAGCCAAAATGTAAGGCTGCGAATTAAACTGGGCGACCGGCGTCAGGGCGCGGCCGAGATCGAAATCCACCTTATTGATCAGCGCCGCGTTGGTGATGCTGTCACCGGAGGTGACGAGCAGCGTATAGCCATCGGGGGTCGCGTGGGCGACGAGGGTAATTGCGATGACGCCACCAATGCCGGATGCGCGATTCTCGATCACGAAACTGCGGTTCCAGCGTTCGCTCATACGTGTCATTACCAGGCGCGCGACGATATCGGTGCCGCCACCCGGCGAATTGCTGACGACGACGCGCACCGGCTTAAGGGGATAGCCGTCCGGCAGGGGCGGCTGCGGCTGGCCTAGCGCCGTGCTCAATGTGCATACGCACATGGCCCCACCGGCGAACGCTGCTATGACATGTGCCCTGGCCAAGGAAATCTCCCGCTGCGCGTGGTGTTTCATGTGCGGCATATGAATATTAGATCAAGCGAGTTTCAAGCCTTTTATTATGCCATGGCTGCAACTACGCTCAAACTGAGTTGGCATTCGTCAACCGAACCGGCCACTCGTCTCCTTTCTCGCGACTGGATGTATGTCTTGATACAGATTGCAATGCGCGAATAGGTGCCTCGACAGCTCGCCCAAGTTGTACTGAGCAACACTTGAAGCGCGGGTTCTATTCGACCGGTTCGTCGGGCACCTTCGGTATGCCGGTATCGACGTTACCGTTTCCTAGCTCCGCGCGCGCTGCCTTGGCAAGCCCACAGTATTTGGTACGGATACGCGCGAGCTGTTCCTCTTCGAGTTCCTCCAGATCCAGCAGGGCATTATGGGCGCCGGTAGTCACTCGAATCAATTCATCGAGTTTGATCTGCAACGCCTGCGTGTCGCGGTTTTGTGTATTTTGAATTAGAAATACCATAAGAAAAGTGACTATGGTCGTACCCGTATTGATCACGAGCTGCCAAGTGTCTCCGAATTTGAAAAGAGGGCCAGTAGCCGCCCATACGACGATGACGACGAGCGCTGCAAGAAATGCTGCCGGCGTGCCCGTCGCGTGCGCAGTAAACTTCGCGAAATGGGCAAACACAGATGCAGATTTGGATGGCTTCATGGCGACGGTCTCCCTAAATGAGTCGTTATATGCTAGACCAAATCCGCTGTCGACGAGCGGGCATCGCGCTGTGCATCGTCGTATCGAGCTCCACCGATCCTCAATTGCACGCCTCGGGCCGGCAATTCGACCGTAGCGTGGTAGGGGACGATCTTTTCCTAATCTTAGCTTCAGGCCATCAATCCTCGCATCGGACGAGACACAGGGCGAGAACTGAACGCCGAAACTCTCCGTCGCTATTGCGCGTGGGTGCACGCGATCGTCAGCTACTTGCTTCGTCAATACGAATTATCGGCGGCGGTGCACGGTTGGCGGACTTTGCGCGACCGCTCAATATCCAGTGCGCTGGAACTGAAATTCAGCGCATCGAACCGAAATCTTGCGCGTACGTGCCAGGAAACGTTTGGCGCGAGCGATGACGCAGACCATTCTGTGCAGTCCGAATTCCATTCGGTTCGCGCGGACATCATCCTTATGCCGCACTTTGATTGCGGGTGGGATGTACCCGCTACCCAGGCCCGGGTTTCTCCCCGGCACGTTTGGCCGCCGCGTGCGCGACCGCGAAAGCGCGGTGCTCATCGCCGTGGTATTCCTTGTATGCGTTGTTGAAAGCTTCCAGGAAAGCCTTTTTTTGGTGCTCGTTGTACTGGTCAGTCTGAGCCTTCGGCAGGTCAGCGACGGATTGATAGGGCATGATAGGTTCCTCTCGTCGAAGCCGAAGCCCCACCAAATGCGGAGCCGGGCTGTCGCAGTACGACATACGACACTGCGTGTTTGTTGCATTCACCTAGCGCAGCGGGGCAGTCCGCCTACGGCCGAGGTGGCCGTGTGAGTAGCCAAATAAGCAAGCGGCGACCGCAGGCTAGAACGATCGAAACCCGGAGCCTGCTTGAGGCGGTCCTTGCTCGCGTCGCCTATAAAACATTTGTATGCTCAAAACGCCGGGCTTTCTAAGCGGTATACGGGCGCTGTGACCTTAATTGCGCGACTGAGCCGCACTGCGGCCGGCTATGCGGCCGAATGTAGCCCCTGAAACAAGGCCGGTGCCGCTCGGATAATTGAAGTAAAAGAGGCCGCCCAGCATCTCACCGCAGCAATAAAGGCCGGGCACCCTATTCAGATGCACGTCGAAAACCTGGCAGCTCTCATGATCGACGCGCAGGCCACCGAAGGTGAACGTGATGCCGCACGTGGTCGCATACGCATCGAACGGTGGAGTGTCGAGGACCTGCGCCCAGTTGGACTTGGGAGGATCTATACCGGTAGTGCACTTCCCGTCCTTCACCGTATGGTCGAAAGCGATGTCGCGCCGCACCGCGGCGTTGTATTCGTGCGCCGTTTTGAGAAACTGTTTCCCGTCTACGCCTTCGAGCTTCGTCGCCAGATCTTCGAGCGTATCGGCACTTACCTTGGTGACGAACTTGATTCGATATTCGGACCTGAGCAGCGACTTTACTTTCGCATCGAATACTTGCCAGGCGAATTGTCCGGTCTGCGCCAGCACCGCTCTGCCGTTCTTCGCGTAGGTGAACGAGTGAAAGTCTTCGCCCTCGTCGACGAACCGCTTGCCTTCGGCGTTGATCAACAGCCCAAAGATGTAGCTGTGCTTCTGAAACTGGTCACCGACATTGATATCGCCGAATTCGGGCGCATTGCGGTCCCAGCCTGTCGCGTGTGCGCCGGACCAGTTTCCGTAGGGCGCCGCCCCGATTTCGAGCGCCATCTTGAGCCCGTCACCCTGATTGAAGCGGCTGCCGCGTACTTTCGCGAGCTCCCAACCGCTGCCGAGATAACGCGCTCGCCACTCGGGATTCGCTTCAAATCCACCGCACGCCAGCACTACCGCGTCGGCGTTCAGCTCCGCCACTTTATCTTTCATACGAGCGCGCACTCCGTTCACTCGCAGGCCGTCGAACAAGAGCGACATCGCCCGCGTTTGATACGATATCTCGATGCCATTCTTCACCGCCGCCGCGTCGAGATACTGGACCAATGCGGCGCCACCGCCTGACACCTCGATCGGCATCCGGCCGAAGAAGCGCCGTATGTTGCCGACCATGCCCGACTGCCTCCCGTAGTTCAGCACGAAGCGTGCGCCTTTTGAGCGCAGCCACACCATCGTGTCCAGGCTTTGATCGACGAGAATTTCCGACAGGTCCGGATCGGTGCTGTAGCTTGTCAACCGGTAAAGATCGTCGAGAAATTCTTCGCGCGCGTTGGTGCCGAAATCCGTGTTCTCGAGCTCCTTATCACTGATGTCGGTGACGAGCTTGAGATCGTCGACTGAGCGATAAGCAAAGCGCATTACGCCACCGGCGAAACGGCTGTTGCCGCCGCTCTCCTCCTGCGTCGCCGCCTCGAGCATCAAAACACGTGCACCGTGTTCGCGAGCAGATAGTGCGGCCGCGAGCGCCGCGTTTCCCTTGCCGACTACGATCACGTCATATTTGTTGTCCATATGCTGTCCTCCTGGCTACTCAAGGCTAGCTCTGTACCCAACGCCTTGCGCCTCTCCAGCACTTGCGGCGTCGTCCTGCACACCGTCATCGATTCCACGCGGGGCTCGCCCGCAATGCCGGGAAGTGCGACTGCGAACGTTAACGCGAGCTGACATTTGGCGCGGGCAAAGCCGAAGCTTGCTTGCCACCAAAAGTTCCTTCCATTCGCGCAACAGATCCGCTTGCTCTAGATTCTCTGCTTACGGCGATCGAACATTAGTGGCGCTACTGGACGCTCTGATGCTTCTTGTCGATCGACAGCGCGCGCGGATCGCCCGCCTTTGCCGCCTGTAATGCAGTCCAGACGCGCTGCGGCGTGCAGGGCATATCGAAATGCGTAACGCCGCCGCGGCGCATCGCGTCCATGACCGCATTCATCACTGTCGGCAGCGAGCCGGTCACGCCTGATTCCCCGACACCTTTGACTCCCATCGGATTGGTCCTGGTGTAGGTCGGCAGTTCTTCGAGTTCGGGCTCGACGAAGCTCGTCGCCCGCGGCATCGGGTAATCCATAAAGCTGCCGGTCATGAGCTGGGCGCTGTCCCGATCGTAATGGGCGTGCTCGAACAGCACCTGACCCGCGCCCTGCATGATGCCGCCATGTAGCTGCCCTTCGACCACTTGATGATTGATGATGCGGCCGGCATCGTCGACCCCGCTGTACTTGAGCAGCTCGATAACGCCGGTTTGCGGATCGATTTCCACTTCGCAGATATGACAGCTGTTCGGAAAGGTCGCGCTGTATATGCCCATTTCGCTCGTCGTAAGCGGATGAGGCGACTCATTGCGGTGGCGGTCGATCAAGTCGACCATGGTGATACGGCGATCGGTCCCTTTGATGCGGTACTCGCCGTGGTCGAACTCGATGTCCTGCTCGGGCGCTTCGAGCGCAGCGGCCGCGAGCTTCATGCCTTTCTCGACGATTTTCACGCCGGCGACGTGGAATACGCTGCCGGAACCGATCATGCTGCGCGAGCCTCCCGCGCTGCTGCCGACGATGCGCGTACCGTCGCCCGAGCGCACAACGAAGCGCTCCACCGGAATGCCGGTGGCTGCGGAAAGGATTTGTGCGAAGGTGGTCTCGTGGCTTTGGCCGCCTGCCTGCGCGCCGGCATATAGCGATATCTTGCCGTCCGCATCGAAACGCGCCAACACATGGTCTTCGCCACCGCGGCCGCCGCCGGCCGACTCGATAAACGTAGCGAGTCCGCGACCCCGCAGCTTGCCGTGCTTGGCCGACTCGTCGAGACGCCGATCGAACCCGTCCCAGTCGGCTTTTTTCAAAGCCAGCTCCATTACGGCGCGGAAATCGCCGCAATCATAGACGACGCCGTGCACTTGTGTGTACGGCATTTTTTCTTGAGCCACGAGATTGCGCCGGCGCAGCTCCACCGGATCGACTTTCAGCTCGACTGCGGCCTGGTCGACCAGACGCTCGATGATGTACGACATCAGCGGGCGCCCCGAGCCGCGGTAGGCGGCCGTCGGGGCGGTGTTGGTTATCGCAATGCGCGTGCGGTGATGCGCAGTGGGCACATCGTACTGGCCGGTCAGACAGGAAGTCGCGCTGCCGGTGGAGGCAAACGCGCCGTTCGGCGCGGAATAAGCCCCCAGCGCCTGGATGAATTCGAAGCGCATGGCGAGAAACTTCAGGTTTTCGTCGAGCGCGAGCTCACCCAACTGCACGCAATCGCGGCCGTGAAAATCGTTGAGGAATACCTCGCTGCGCGTGCCCTGCCATTTCACGGGGCGCTTGAGCAGTCTTGCGGCGAGCACCAGGTTCACATACTCGGGGTAGACCGCCGAGCGCGCACCGAAACCGCCGCCGACGTCCTTCACGACTATATTCAGCTTGTCGCTCGATAGATTGGTGGCGCTCGCGAGCAAGCCGAGCTGAACGTGGACGCCTTGGCTCGGACAATGGAGCGTGGTCACGTCACTCGCATCGTCGTGGACGGCCAGGCAGGCCCGCGGCTCCAACGGTTGAGCGATGACGCGGTTGTTATACACCCTCAAGGTGACGACATGCTTAGCATTGGCGAACGCTTCGTTGGTGCGCGCTTCGTCGCCGATTTCCCAGTCCAACGCGAGATTGCCGGCAATTTCGGAATGAATGATCGGCGCACCGGGCGCCAGCGCTGCGGCCGGATCGGCCAGCGCCGGCAGGTCGTCGTATTCGATCTCGATCAGCTCGAGCGCATCCATCGCGATCTGCGGCGTATCGGCGATCACGCACGCCACCAACTCGCCCACGTAGCGCACGCGTCCATGCGCCAGCAGCGGGCTATGCGGCTTCCACGCCGGTCGGCCGTCGCGGTGATGCGGCTGCATATTAGCCGGCATAGGACCAAAGCCGGCTTGCTTCACGTCCTCGTAGGTCAGCACCGCTGCCACGCCCGGGTGATTGCGCGCGTGCTCTACGTTCATGGACCTGATCTGCGCGTGCGCGCGGTCAGCGCGCAGGAATACCGCGTGCAGCTGCCCCGGATAGTTCCAGTCACTCGCGTAACGGCCCGTGCCACTCAGCAAACGCGCGTCTTCGAGTCGTCCAACAAATTGGGCTTGAGTCATGGTCCGTCCACCGACAGGATGAAATCCGAATCTTACCAAAGCGCCGGTCAACACGATCCCGAGTGAGCTGTACGCTGTATCGATTATCGCAACAATAAGCAACAGGACCGGCCTTGAGATTTGCATGATGCATGCCAATAAGGAATAGTCACAGTCTTCCGGACCGCCTATAGTTGCCCCTTAAACCCGGGCCGGCACCATACGGATGCAGAAAGTATGAGAGCATGGTCCGCTCAGGCGGCATCACCGCCTTCATAATACGTATCGGCGCCGGCTTGCGGCGTTTACACTTTGAGAGGAATAAGCCCTTGTCCATAGAAGTGACGATGAAGGTCAATGGGAAGTCGGTGACTGCTCGAGTCGAGGAGCGCACGCTGCTGGTGAGCTTCATCAGGGACACGCTTGGCCTAACCGGCACCCATGTCGGATGCGACACCGCGCAGTGCGGCGCCTGCACCATACACGTGAACGGCCGTGCGGTTAAGAGCTGCAACGTGTTGGCCATGCAGGCCGAAGCCGCGGATATCGTCACCATAGAAGGCTTGGCCAAGCCTGACGGGCCGCTGCATCCTATGCAGCAGGCTTTCAAGGATTATCACGGCCTGCAGTGCGGCTATTGCACGCCGGGGATGATCATGAGCGCGATCGATCTGCTGCGGAACTTTCCGCATCCCAACGAGCACGAGATACGCGAGCAGCTCGAGGGCAATCTGTGCCGCTGCACCGGATATCACAACATCGTCAAGGCGATCAAAGCCGCTTCGGCCGATCCGAACGCAGCGATCGTCAATATCGTGGAGAGCTGACTCATGTATGAGTTTCACTACAAGCGCGCTGCATCCGTCGAGGATGCTGCACGCGCGATGACTGCCGATCCAGACGCCAAGCTGCTCGCGGGCGGACAAAGCCTGGTGGCTTCGATGAAGCTCCGGCTCTCCAAGCCGTCGGTGCTCGTCGACCTCGGGCGCCTTGACGCGCTGCGCGCCATAAGTGTCGAATCGGCAGCGGTCGTGATCGGCGCCATGGCTACCCACGCACAGGTAGCCGCGTCGCTGGAGGTGAAGCAGGCCATACCGGCACTGGCGCTGCTCGCAGCCGACATCGGCGACCGCCAGGTTCGCAACATGGGCACGATCGGCGGTTCGATCGCGCTGAGCGACCCCGCTGCAGATTATCCCGCGGCCTGTCTGGGTTTGGGCGCGACCATCCGGACTCATACGCGCAGTATTGCGGCCGACGATTTTTTCCTCGGCATGTATGAAACGGCCCTGCAGGCCAATGAAATCATCACTGCGGTGTCGTTTCCGGTTCCCAAGCGCGCCGCCTATATGAAATTTCGCAACCAGGCCTCGCGGTTCGCGCTGGTGGGTGTGTTCGTCGCGGAGACGGCGCAGGGGCCGCGCGTGGCGGTGACCGGTGCCGGACCGTGTGCGTTTCGTGTCACCGAGATGGAGCACGCGCTCGCCAAGAACTTTACGCCGGAGGCCGTGGCGCGCGTGCAAGTTGCCGCAGACCCTCTCAATACAGATCTGCACGCCGATGCCAGCTATCGCGCGCATCTCATCACGGTGATGGCGCAGCGCGCGGTGGGTGAGGCGCTGCGATAGGCGGCGAGGTGCGTCGGCGATGGCAAACGAAAAGCGCTCCGCGATTCCGTCTTCGATTGAGGATACCGCAGCGCTCCTGTCGCGCGCCGATTACGTCGCTGAGCGCAGTCTGGCAACCGCGGTTTTTCTGGCGTTGAAGCTCCGGCGCCCGCTGTTTCTCGAAGGCGAGGCCGGCGTCGGCAAGACGGAAATCGCCAAGGTTCTGTCAGCGACTCTCGACCGGCGTCTCGTGCGCTTGCAGTGCTACGAGGGCCTCGACATCGCGTCGGCCGTGTACGAGTGGAACTATTCTCGGCAGATGATAGAGATCCGCATGGCCGAGACGCAGCGGCGTTCGCGCGAAGCGCTGAGCCAGGACATATTCTCCGAACGTTTTCTTATCCGCCGCCCTATCCTGCAGGCGCTGGAGGGTGCACCGGACGAGGCGCCGGTGCTGCTGATCGACGAGCTCGATCGCACCGACGAGCCCTTCGAAGCTTATCTGCTCGAGGTGCTCTCTGATTTTCAGGTGACCATCCCCGAGATCGGCACGATCAAGGCAACCGAGCCGCCGATCGTCGTTATCACTTCGAACAGAACACGCGAAATACACGACGCCATCAAACGTCGCTGCTTCTATCACTGGGTTGATTATCCGAGTGCCGAGCGCGAGCTCGAGATACTCAGGCGCAAAGCGCCGGGTGCCTCGGAGCGCCTGTCGCGCGAGGTGGTCGCTTTCGTGCAGAAGCTGCGTGACATCGAGCTCTTCAAGCTGCCGGGGGTGGCCGAGACCATCGATTGGTCGCAGGCCCTGCAGGCGCTGGACAAAGTTGCGCTGGACGCTCAAGCAGTCAACGATACCCTAGGCACGCTGCTCAAATACCAGGACGACATCGTCCGCATCCGAGGCAGCGAAGCCGAGCGCCTGCTCGCCGCAGTCAAGGCCGAAGTGGCGGCATGATGGCTGAGCTCTCCCGCGGCCGGCTCGCCGAAAACGTGATGCACTTCGCCCGCATACTGCGTGCCGCGGGACTGCCGATCGGACCTGACCGCGTGATCGACGCCACGCGCGCGCTAGCGACTGTGGGCGTCTCGCGGCAGGACGATTTCTACTGGACATTGGCTTCGATATTCATCGCGCGGCGCGAACACTTCGAACTTTTCGATCACGCATTCAAGCTCTTCTGGCGCAATCCGCAGTTGCTCGAGCAAGCGGTGACGGCGCTGTTATCCTGCGCGCCACCGCCAGAACGCGATACGGGCGGCGGCTGGGAGCGGCTCGTCGAGGCACTCTCCGCTGTGCAGCGGGCCCAGCGGGACGAGCCGCCGCGAGAGATCGAGGAGGACGCAGCCGATAGCGCATCAGCCTTCGAGATTCTAAAGCAAGCGGATTTCGAAGCGATGACGCAGGCCGAAATGGAAGCGGCGAAGCGCCTGATCGCGCGCTTGCGCCTGCCGATTCCGGAGATCACGACGCGCCGCTACCGTCCCGACGAAAGAGGCAGGCGCGTGGATCTGCGTTCTACATTGCGCACGGGTTTGCGTACCGGCAGCGACATCATTCCACTGCGCCGCAGCGCTCCTCTGCGCCGTCATCCGCCGCTGGTGGTGCTGTGCGACGTATCAGGGTCGATGAGCCGCTACGCACGCATGTTCCTGCACTTTGTTCACGCGATCACCAGCGATAGAGACCGCGTGACGAGCTTCGTCTTCGGCACCCGCTTGACCAATATCACGCGTCATCTTCGACACCGCGACGTCGATGTGGCGATGGGTCATGTCATTGACACGATAGACGACTGGTCGGGCGGCACGCGCATCGGCCGCTGCCTGGGCGAGTTCAATCTGCGCTGGTCGCGCCGAGTACTGGCGCAAAACGCGACAGTGCTGATAATCACCGACGGTCTGGACGGCGACGTCGGGCGCGGCCTTTCAATAGAGATGGACCGCTTGCAGCGCTCATGCCGTCAACTGATGTGGCTAAATCCGTTGCTGCGCTATGAGGGATTCGAGGCTCGTTCTTCAGGCATACGCGCGATGCTGCCGTACGTCGACGCCTTCCTTCCTGCGCATAATATCGAGAGCCTCATCGATCTCGCGGCCATGATGAGTCAACCACCGCGCCGCGTACCGCAGCGGCGCGCCGCATAACACCACAAACGACAGGGAATCGCCATGGACATGACCGGAGAACAACTCATTCCACTCAAACAGCAGCAGGTGTGGGAGGCCTTGAACGATCCCGCCATACTCAAGGACTGCATCGCCGGCTGTCAGTTAATGGAAAGAGTTTCGGACCATGAATACAAGGTCGCCATGGTGGCCGCAATCGGCCCAGTGAAGGCCAAGTTCAACGGCAAGTTGCTGCTCCTGGACATGGATCCGCCCAATGCGTATTCACTGGCCTTCGAGGGCTCCGGCGGCATGGCCGGTTTCGGCAAAGGCGGGGCGCAGGTGTCGCTTACGCCCGAGGGCGACAACACCCGCTTGAGTTATACGGCGAAGGCCTCAGTTGGCGGCAAGCTGGCGCAGATCGGGTCGCGCCTGATCGATAGCGCGGCGAAAAAAATGGCCGAGGACTTTTTCAGCAAGTTCAACGCGCGCCTCGCCCCCAAATAGCTGCGCTAGCGAGGGTGTATCTCGCCAAAACAATAACGATAGTGCTGCTGCGCGCCGCAATGGAAATGGCGTATCTCTCTCCCAATGCGCACGTCAGCCTGTTCCCATGGAAGGATAAGAAAGAGAATATCGGGCTCGCGGTGCGCATATACGTACCTTTCTGAAAGCGAATAAGCCGCACGCCTGAGATTCCGCAGCCTGATCAGCTCATTCAGAGCAATCCTCCCATCGCAGGCTCGATATGAACGGTCGAAAAGGTGCGGGTACTGATGCCTGGCTCCTGACGATATAAGGCGAGGTAAAATGATGGGAAGCGCGGCTTGACTATGCGTCGCAGCACGCAACGTAGCGCGACAACTTTTTGCAACGTAGAGCGGAGATACTATGGACGGCAACGACACTGCACCTGAAGGCATAGAGATACGCGGCGCCATGCCTGAGCATTACCGCGCGATCTTAAATCCGGCTTCGCTGAATTTCATAGCCGCGCTGCATCGCCGCTTCGACGCCCGGCGTCGCGAGCTGCTCGCCCAAAGAGCGCTGCGGCAAAAAGCCTTCGACCAGGGCGCGCTGCCCGACTTCCTCCCCGAGAGCCAACAAATCCGCGACAGCGAATGGACGATCGCGCCGCAGCCCGCTGACCTGCTCGACCGGCGCGTCGAGATCACCGGCCCCACCGATCGCAAAATGGTCATCAATGCGTTGAATTGCGGCGCTTCCACCTTCATGGCCGACTTTGAAGACGCCAACTGTCCCACCTGGAGCAATATGCTCGAAGGCCAGATCAACCTGCGCGACGCCGTGCGCCGCACCATAAGCCTCGAGCAAGCCGGCAAGCACTACCGGTTGAACGACAAGACCGCCGTATTGCTCGTGCGCCCGCGCGGCTGGCATCTGGACGAGCAACATCTGCTCATCGACGGTGAGCCCGTGGCGGGCGGCCTATTCGATTTCGCCCTCTATTTTTTTCATAACGCGAAAGAGCTTCTCGCCCGCGGCAGCGGCCCCTATTTTTATCTGCCCAAGATGGAGTCGCACCTCGAAGTGCGCCTATGGAACGATATCTTCAACGCTGCCCAGGAGGCACTGCGCATCAAGCGCGGCTCGATCAAAGCCACCGTCCTCGTCGAAACCATACTCGCCGCTTTCGAGATGCATGAATTCTTGTGGGAGCTAAAAGAGCACTCCGCAGGACTCAACATCGGGCGCTGGGACTACCTATTTTCCTGCATCAAGAAATTCCGCTCCAACGCGAAATTCTGCCTCGCCGAGCGTGGCCAATTGACCATGACCGCCCCCTTCATGCGGGCCTACGCACTGAGCCTTGTCAAGACTTGCCATAGGAGAGGCGCGCCCGCCATGGGCGGCATGGCCGCCCAGATTCCCATCAAAAACGACGCCCAGGCGAACGCTGCCGCGCTCGAAAAAGTGCGTGCGGACAAGCTGCGCGAAGTCACCGACGGCTGCGACGGGACGTGGGTCGCGCACCCGGCGCTCGTGCCCATCGCGCGCGAGATATTCGATCAATACATGCCGCAGCCCAATCAATACGACAGGCAACGCCCGGACGTGAGCTACGGCGCCCACGACCTGCTCGACTTCCGCCCCGAGCGCCCGATCAGCGAAGCCGGACTGCGCAACAACATCTCGGTCGGCATCCAGTATCTCGGCGCGTGGCTCGCCGGCAACGGCTGTGTGCCCGTGTTTAATCTGATGGAGGACGCCGCCACCGCTGAGATTTCGCGCTCGCAGATCTGGCAGTGGATGCATAGCCCGAAAGGGGTGCTCGACGACGGACGCAAAGTGACGAGGGAACTATTCCGCCAGCTGCTCGCTGAAGAGTTGCCCAAGGTGAAAACCCACCTCGGAGATCAAGCGTGGCGCGCCGGCGAGTACGAAGCTGCAGCCGAGCTCTTCGATCGCATTACGACGGGCGACTACGTCGAGTTTCTGACGCTGCCTGCTTATGAACGGCTGATGCACACTGAGAGCACGGCCCAGCCGTTGCCGCTCGCGTGATGAAAGACACGTATCCTCCCGACAGCCGCACGACGATGACCGACTAACCAATAATCCTATCCACTCCGCTCGATTTAGCTAAGCCGTCGACGTTGTGGGTCGAGACGGTGCCGACTGGCGAGTTATCGACGCGCGAGGGTCGTCGTAAGCAGAGCAGCGTATGATGGATGTGGGCGGCCCTAACGAGGATAGGATGTCGACGGACTCTCACGAACAAACTTATCAAGTCTATTCTCCGCGCACGCCGCGGCAGAAGGTTACGCTTAAGCCGCTTGCCCCGCGCATTGAGACACTCGCGGGAAAGACGATCGCAGAGCTGTGGGATTTCCGCTATCGCGGGGCTGAAATCTATAAGTGGCTCGAGGCGGAGCTCAAAAACCATTCCCCTGGCGTGCAGTTTGTGAGCTGGAAAGAGTTCGGCAGCACGCATGGAAGCAACGAGCGCGAAGTCGTCGCGGCATTGCCAGGCCGACTCAAAGCGTTAGGTGTCGACGCAGTTATATCTGGCGTAGGCGCCTGAGGAAGCTGCACGCCCGCCGTGTTGCGGGCGAGCGCAGCGTGCGAAGCCGCGGGTGTTCCGACGTCTTCCATCGTTTCCGAAGGCTTTATCGGCCAGGCGAAGGCAACGAACATAGGGCTGGGTATGCCCAGCCTGCCGGTTGCGCTACTCCCCGGTCACCCGAATGCTCAGAGTGTCGACGATCTCAAGCGCAATCTCGCCGGTATCACTTTGCCGCAAATCCTAGAAAATCTGATGCGACCGCCGGCGCCCCAACAGGGGACTGCACAGAAGGAGCTCACGCAGGATGTCGCCTTTAGCGGTGATCTAGACGCTGTAAACGAATTTTTTTACACGCATCAGTGGAGCGATGGCCTGCCGATAGTTCCGCCTACGCGTTCGCGGATAGAGCAGTTTCTGCGATTCACTGACCGCAGCGCTAACGACGTATTGGGCACGGTCCTTCCGGATAATTGCCTCGCGACGATCTGGAGCATAGCCGTGAACGGCGTGATGGCGGGTTGCCGGCCCGAATACATGCCGATTTTGGTGGCGCTGGTCGAAGCGATGATCGATCCGCGCTACGGTGTCGAGCATAGCGGCAACACGCCCGCTGGAGAAACGCTAATCATCCTCAATGGCCCGATAGCCCGCCGGCTCGGCTTTAATTATACGCACGGGGTTCTGCGCGACGGCTTTCGGCCCAACACCAGCATAGGCAGGTTCTGGCGTTTGTACTTGAGGAACGTCGCAGGATTTTTGCCGACGACGAGCGACAGAGCGACGTTCGGCAATACCTGGCGCGTAGTGCTGGCCGAAAATGAAGAAGTGCTCGAGCGCATAGGCTGGCCGCCCAACAGTGTCGAGATGGGATACGCGAACGGTAGCGACACGGTGACCATAGCCCGCTATACCGGCGGCGATGTCAGCGCTTCGGTCTGCGGCAGCACGCCCGAAGAGATGCTTCCGTATCTCGCCGCGTCGGTCTTGAGGCAAACCGGCTGGCAGATCACATTTACCGTCGGACTAGCGATGGGCACATTGCGTCCGCTGCTCTTGTTGACGCCGATAATGGCGGAGACCATGGCCAAGGCCGGATGGTCTAAATCAGACGTGAAGCGTTATCTCTTCGAGCAAGCTCGCATACCGGCGTGGCAATTCGAGCGGCAACTTCGTGACTGGACGCGCAAACAGGTATGGAACCTGACTGAAGAGGCTAATGCCGGGCGTATACCCGGGGTTTTCCATGAATCAGACGACCCGCAGCGCCTGGTGCCTATCGTCTGGCGAGCCGAAGATTTCATGATCGCCGTCACGGGTGACTTGCTGCGCAACGATGCTTATGTATTTGCCCACAACGGCATGCTCGGTTATCCGGTCGCCAAGGAAATTCGTCTGCCGCTAAATTGGGAGCACATGCTCGCCTCACCGGCTAAGTAGACGCTGATGCCCGTGGTCATATCAGCTGCACGTCGGCCATATGCGCCGCGCGACACTCGATCCGCCGGGCGCATGCACCAGGGGCTTGGTCGTTCGCGCCGCCCACGCCATAGCGCCAGGGCTCCGATTGTTCTGATGAGTCACGAATATCTGGTTGCGCGCTTCAAGCGAAATAAACTCGTAGATCACTACGTGCTTGGCCCATCCCGCAACCGATGCGAGCTTACGCATCCGCACGCAGCCCGGCAAGGTGTGTAGGCCTCGCATGGTGCCCTGCACATACCAATCCCAGACGTCTTCTTCGTGCTGCCAGGGGCAGTTGTAACTGCCGATTTGAATGCACGGCGCGAGCGACATGCCGCCGTCGTAATTTTTCGCTTCAGGGCCCTCGACTCTGGCGCCTTCGGCGGTCAGATTCATGCGTTCGCCTGTTCTGAGGGACAACATTTTACGGCTGGTCTCCGGCAATGAGGCGTGCAGGATGCGCGGAATAGGACTACCAAATACTTTGGCATTTTCCGCGCCGATAACAAGTATGTACTGGCCGCCGGACGGCACAGACGGATCGTCGGTCGGAGCGCGGGGAGGCCGGTAAGGCGTAATGCCTCTGGCTTCTGCTCCTACCGCCGCATAATGAGCAGCCCAGAGATAGCCGGGGCGGCGTAGAAGGTCCGGTATGTAGGTTGTATGCAACCATTCAAGATATTCATCGCGGCCTGTTGCGGGAAGATCGTACCACGTGATCCAAAGCCCGGTATCCAAATCGGTCTCCTTTGATTCGCTGATGCCACAATATACCGAACAACTGTCTTGAAGCGGGTAGCGCGTGACTTGTATACTCAAGCGCGCCGCAAACATAGGGTGGACGCTGCGCACCAACAAGCTGTGGAGCACCGATGAAAGTAGTGGTGGGAGCGACAGGGCGCGGCCAGCCTGAACGTTATGCCAAAGATATCGCTGCGGCATTGAAGTCCACCCGTCTCAAAGACACCGAGTTCGTCTATGACTTAAGCGATAGCAATGACATCTGGACTGCGGAGATCGAAGACTGCGATGCCGTGCTGTTGCTTGTGACGCGGGGACTTACTGCGCAGACGCTGGCACGGGCCAGAGGTCTGCGCTTCGTGCAAATGCTGGGCGTCGTGGATCCGCACCGCCTCGATGTTGACGCGTGCAAACGCCGAGGAATTGTCGTCTCAGCATTGCCTGACGCCGCCCACATCGCGGTAGCCGAGCACACGCTGATGTTCATATTGTGTATGGCGCGTCAGACATGGCGCAGCCACTACGCGGTCGTCCGCGGAGAAAATCCCCGCCGTCTCGAGCCTATTCTTACGACGCAAGCGAAACGCTATACCAATTGGCTGGGTTTGAGCGGGCATCGTTGCGGCCCGCTCTCCGATAAGACGCTGGGATTGATAGGGTTCGGCGGTATTGCGCAGGAAGTCGCCAAACGCGCCTGCGCGCTGGGCATGCGCGTGGTCTACACGAAACGCACGCGATTATCTTCGCAGATCGAAGATCGGTTTGGCGTAAGTTACTGCGACCTGCCTGCGCTTTTGTCTACCGCCGACTTTGTAAGCTTGCACGCCTCTCTCGAGGATGACGCTGCGCCTATAATCGGCCGCGCCCAATTGGCGTTGATGAAATCCGAGGCCGTTCTCATCAATACTGCACGCGGCAACCAAATAGACCAGCCAGCTCTGATCGAATTTCTCGCTTCCGAACGCATAGCAGGCGCGGCGCTCGATGTATTCACGGTTGAGCCGGTGTTGCAGGGCGAGTTCGCTGGCTTGACCAATGTCATTCTTACGCCGCATACCGCCGGGCTGATGCCGCCGGGCCGGCGCCTCCGCGACGCTGTCGCTAACCTGGAAGCCTACACGAGTAATGGGCGAATAGCCGGGCTGCTCTAGAGAGCTAATCAACGCGGATATTGGCGTCTTTAATGACCTTGCCGAGGGTAGCAATCTCGGACTTGATCGATGCCGCGAATTCCTGAGGCGTGCTGCTTACCGTTTCCAGACCAGCGCTAAGAAACCTTTCTTTAACGTCCGCCCTGCTCACCGCCCGAATGATTTCCTGATTCAGTCGAGTGATGACGGCCGCCGGTGTGCTGGCCGGCGCCAGCATCCCGTTGACTGCCTGGCATTCATAGCCCGGTAGGCCGGTCGCCGAGGCGGTAGGCAATCCAGGAAACAGCACCGAGGGTTCAGCACTGGTCACTGCCAGCGCTTTCACTCGGCCCGATTTAACGTGCGCGGCAACAGAACCCGCCGTCGCGACCATAATCTGCACTTCACCTGCAATCATCGCATTCAGGGCGAACGCACCCCCCTTATAAGGAATACGTACGATATTGATCTGCGCCATGGCCTTAAAGAGCTCCGCGCCTAAATGGTTGGGCGTCCCCACGCCGGACGTTGCGTAGTTAAGCTCTCCCGGTCTTGCCTTGGCCAAGGCGATCAGCTCGCTGACAGACTTTACCGGGACCGCTACATTCACGACGATGATATTGGGCGCCCGGTTGGTCGGCGAGATGGGCGAAAAATCCCGTATCGGGTCATACGCCATTTTTTGCAGCAGCGGCTGGATCCACAGCGTGTTGCTGGTAAAGAGCAGGGTGTATCCGCCGTCGGGCGGAGCTTTGGCGACAGTATCGATGGCGATCTGCACAGGCCGGTTGTCTACGATCAGCTGCTGCCCCAGACTGCTCGCCAGCGCCTGCGCTATGATGCGCGCCCCGATATCGGCAACGCCGCCGGGCTCCGCGGTGACGACGCGTATCGGCTTGGTAGGATAATTCTGCGCGCATACAAGGCCTGGGCTGAGCATGGCGAGCCCCAGCGTGAGCGTTCGTGCAGCGGTAGGCGATGCCAGCATGCGGCCTCCTCGACATGAAAAAATTGCTGCCAGTAGGTGGAGAATCAGCCGACTCGCGATACGATGTGCGGCGTTGCCGACAGCTCTCGTTACAGACGGTTGGTCGCTATGCTACACCTGTTTGAGAGCGAGCCGTACATGATACCGACTATGCGTCGATCGCACATTGATGGCAATCCACCCGCCACTTATAGTTCAGGCTACATCGATCGCGTATATTATTTTCGGGGAGAGCGCTGATGACGCAGCTTGATAACATGTCTGCCGACGCAGTCATCATAGGCGGCGGCTTTGCAGGGATGGTTGCAGCGAACCGCCTGGCCGAGCTCGGGTGCAAGCCGCTTGTTCTCGAACAGGGTGCAGGAGCGGCGTACCCTTGCAATTCGCGCTATACCGGCGGCGCCCTGCACGTCGGCTTCCGCGATCCGGTCGGACGCCATCCAGACGAGCTGCTGAACGTCATTCGTGCACGTAATCCTACCGCATCTTTGGAACTGGCCAGCGCCATCGCTAACGACGCGCGCCGTCTGATTGCCTGGTTGGGTGAGAAGGGCGTGAGCTTGGCCAAAGCAGGTGCCGCTGAATATAAGAGCTGGGTGCTTACACCCTTTCGCAAGAACGGCTCCGGTATCGACTGGCAGGATTTAGGCAGCGATGTTGCGCTGCGCACGTTAACGCAAAGGCTGTTATCGCGTGGCGGGCTGCTCAGACTGGGAACACGCGCCGTCGCAATCGATCTGCAGGATTCCTCTGTTGTGATCGAAGCTCGAGTGGGACATGAAGCGCGGCAATTTCGCGCCAAAGGGGTTCTGATAGCGGATGGTGGCTTTCAGGCGAATCCAGATTTGATACGTCGGTTCATCATGGCCAAGCCAGAAGACCTCGTGCAGCGCGGAGCAGCTACAGGCTACGGCGACGGGTTGCGCATGGCGCTTGCCGCTGGCGCAGCGGCTTTCGGCATGGACCGTTTCTATGGACACTTACTTCCGAAAGAGGCGTTCGTAAATAAAGAGCTCACGCTATTTCCGGTTGCAGATCCGATGGCGCAGGCTGCCATCGTGGTCGATGGGTCGGGAAGGCGTTTCGTCGATGAAGGTCAGGGCGGAGTGTGGATAGCAAATAATGTCGCACGGCTGCACGATCCGCTCTCTGCGGTGATCATTTTCGACGATGCTGTCTGGACCGGTCCCGCAGCTCGAGGAGAAATGGCGCCGAATCCCTACATGGTGGATGCGGGCGCTCGCATCCTTTCAGCAGCAAGCATTGCGCAACTGGCAGGCGCCGCGGGGATATCCGTTGAAGGGCTCACCCGAACCGTCGACGAATATAATGCAGCATACGCCGCCACTGCGCTCGAGCACCTGCAGCCCGCTCGAACGCAAACATACGGGCAAGCAATGCCGATAGCGAAAGCGCCCTTTCATGCGTTGCCCGTATGCGTAGGGATCACCTATACGATGGGCGGAATCAGCATCGACGAGCATAGCCGGGCGCTCGATACAGAGGGCGGGCCGCTGAAGCGCCTGTACGCTGCAGGATGCTGTACCGGGGGACTCGAGGGCGGGTCCTCCAGCGGCGGCTACATAGGCGGGATGAGCAAATCCGGGGTGACCGCATTGCGCGCGGCTGAACACTTTGCGAATCACTGCATGTAAGGCAAAATATGCGAATCAAAAGCAGGCTTAGCGTAAGCCCGCTTCCACTGCCTGCCTCTGCAGGCCTACCCTGAGCAGCGATACCGATGGCAGATGAGACCCTTGCGCTGGCACAGTTTGCAGCAGCGCTGACATACGAACAGATACCCGTGCATGTGCGCAGCCGTGCAATCGACATCCTCGTTGACCAAATCGGCTGTCAAATCGGCTGCTCGCATCTGCCGTGGGCCCAGAAGGTGCGCGCGGCCTATGGCAAGCCTGGCGGCGCGCCCGAGGCGACTGTGGTCAGGTACGGGGAGCGATTGCCTGTCATGCCGGCGGCATTGATCAACAGCACGTTCGGCCACTCTTTCGAGTACGACGACGGCAATCCGCAATTCTTAGGGCATCCCGGCGCCGAGCTCATACCTTCGCTGATGGCCGTTGCGGAGCGAGACCACGCCAGCGGCCGGGATTTTTTGACCGCGCTGATCGCAGCCTACGAAGTGCGCGGACGCATAGGATCCGCAGTGATCGACGACTTGTGCAAACGCGGCGGTCCGCAATTTTCGACCACCTGCGGGCCTTTCGGCGTAGCGGTTGGCGTCGGGCGTCTGCTCGGCCTCGGCGCCGGCGGCATACGGCACGCGCTCGGCATCGCGGGCACCTTCTCCGGCGGTCTGATGCAATACGACCACGGCGGCGGATCCGTAAAGCGCATTTTTTCCGGGGTGGCGGCAAGCGGTGGAATACAGGCGGCGGTACTTGCGCAGGCGGGCATCAGCGGACCCGAAGGCATACTCGAAGGCGAACGCGGTCTGCTGCGTATTTATTCTTCGGCGTACCGCATAGATCGCTTGAATGCGGCCTTGGGAACGAAATGGATGCTGGAAACGGTTTACTTCAAACCCTATTCTTGTGTGGGCATCATCGCCGGCGCGATTGACGGCTTAAGCGAGCTGATCCTCGCGCATCATCTTGACCAAGATAATATAGCGTCCGTTACTGTCGGCTATCCGAGCGGATTTCACGATCACGCCGCCATTACCGCCCCGGCGGATCTGCTTGGCATGCAGTTCAGCACCGCGCATTCGCTTGCGCTGACTCTATTGAAGGGCGGAAATACGCCGCGCGAATATACAATGGAAGCGTTACTTGATCCGGCCGTGGCTGCTTTCGCGCGGCGGGTGCAGATCAAGGAGGATACTGCGCTGAACAACATACCCGAGAGCCGCATGCCGGCACGAGTCGCGGTCGAAACGGCATCCGGCGAAAGACATGAAGCGCTGGTGCTGCACCCGAAGGGCTCCCCCGGCAGGCCCTACACGAGCACGGATGTGGACGACAAATTCCGGGCGCAGGTGAAAAGTGTACTCGGCGCGGACAGATGCGAGCAAGTGCTCGATACACTTAGGGCTGTGGCGGATATAGAGGACATGGCGAGCATCCCTGCCATGCTGTGCGCCGGGTAGACTCCTGTCTAGCGCTAGCGCGAATGCATCATCGCGCCGACGGGTCCGACGCCCCACGGCAGGTTTTTGATTTTACGAGCCCGGTATTTTGAAAACTGATGGAGTCGCCGAGGGGGAAACATATGAATTTATCTGCCATATTCGATCAGGTGCATCTGTCGTTCGCGCGCAGCGTTATGCGATTATTTTTAGCTGCTGCTTGTGTCCATCTTGCCGCCGCGTCCGCCGCTCATGCGCAGGATTATCCCAATCGTCCCGTTCGTCTGATTACATCCGAGCCTGGGGGGAGCAGCGATGTGGCGGCGCGCATCATTGCTCAGCGCATCCCCGAATTCCTCGGCCAGCCGCTGGTGGTTGAAAACCGCCCCGGCATTATTGCCGTGGAGACGGTCGCCCATGCTCCGGCCGACGGTTACACGACGCTTTTATATGGGACTGTCATATGGCTCGCGCCTTTTCTGCGCGACAACGTGGCGTGGGATCCGATCAAGGACTTCGCGCCGGTCACCATGGTGGTCAGCACGCCGAATGTGTTGGTGGTGCATCCGTCGCTGCGTACCCGCACTGTGAAGGAATTGATCGCGCTCGCCCGCGCGCGGCCCGGAGAACTGAACTATGCCTCGGTAGGTTCAGGGTCTACGCAGCACCTCGCGGGAGAGCTGTTTAAATCGATGGCCAAAGTGGATATCGTAGGCGTGCCGTTCAAAGGGGGCGGGCTGGCGCTCAATGCGCTCGTCGGCGGTCAAGTGCAGTTGATGTTTCCCACCGCAGCGACGGCCATGCCTTTTGTGAAATCCGGAAGATTGACTGCTTTGGCAGTCACCAGCCTGAAGCCGACTGCGCTGGCGCCGGGACTGCCGACGGTCTCCGATTCCGGCTTACCTGGTTACGAGTCGGTATCGATTTTAGGCATGATGGTTCCGGCGCGGACGCCGCCAGCCATCGTGTCGCGGCTGAATCGCGATGTCGTGCGAGTGCTCAGCAATCCGGAAATTAAAGAAAAGTTTTTTGCGATAGGCGCAGACACCGCTCCCAGCACTCCGGAGGCGTTTGCAGCCGCGATCAGGTCCGATATGCAGGTATGGGGTAAGCTGATCAAGGAAGCTCACATACGAGCGGAGTAATACTCCTCCTGAACGTCGGCGCGTTTGCGCACGCGGCTGATCGACCCGCCTGTCACTGTGGCGCCGAGGAACCGCCCCGCGTGAATTCACGTTGAAGAAGTTGCCGGACAGCGGATTCGCGTCCGCAGCCGTTGCCGGAACGCCGTCCCAATTGATCTCTCGCCGAAGCCCACCAAACGAACCATTCTCTCCCGCGACGTCTCCGCCGCCGACCGCTGCACGAAATGCAGCACGCGTCGCCGTGATAGCGGCAGGGTTTGCACCCGGCGCTTCGAAGGTGACGAATGCAGGGCCAGACCATCGCGGCGTTCTCGTCTCACGAAAGAATGAACTGAGCCGCAATTTCTGCAGCGTCCAGATCTTCCAGCCGCCAAAGCCGGTCGAGAACAATTTGCGCGCGGTTCGCGCCCAAAACATCTGCACAGAGACCGAGAAATTTTTCTCCTACGCGAGAGTCGGTCAACTGCGCGCCCGGATCATCCTTGTCGCCTCCCGATTCGCCCATGAGGCGTTCGCCGTCGTGAGTTATAACAGTGACACGCGTGCGGTGCTGCTGCGGCCATTGCTCATACGCACGCGTGAATTCGCGTTTTCCGCGACTTCAATCTTTTCTATCAGCGCGTGAAGCTCAGGATTATGAAGGTGAGCGTCATTGAACGAACGCAGCGTCACCGTACCATCCATCAAGGTTGCCGCTACCAGGTAAGGCACGCTGTGATCAGCACTCTCACGCGACCGCGGATGCCAGCGGTGAGCGCCGGTCGCCATAGCATCCTTAGCTAATTGGTATAGCTCGACGCTGACGTGCTTAACGCCATTCAGATTTTTCAGCGGCGCCACTTTTTCTGCGGCGAGTATGGATGATATGCCTGCTCCGCCTGCAGGCCTGTGCTTGAGCCGGGTATCGAGTATCTTGAAAGGCACGTCGCCCCCGCCCAGAGCATCTAGAGTAAAGCGTTGATGGGCCACGTGATCGCACCAACCTGCCTCACCTTGGAACGGGAGGTGAGGTCCCTCCATGCCGGCGCGCGCGAGCATCGCGGCAAAAACGCCTGCGCGGGCGGCGTGGCCGCTCGCGACTGCCTTCCACATGGAAGAGTCCCCCAGTCTCACCTGCCTGAGAATCACGTTAGGCACCACCGCCATCGAAATACAATGCGAGAACTCGGGAGCGGTGAGACCGAACAACTTCCCGGCCGCCGCGGCGCTCCCCAGGCAGGCAAAAGTCGTATGGTCAAAACCCATCTCCTTCACATCGCGACCCGCAAGCTGATCGCTGATGCGCAAGTAAATCTCATAAGCCAGGACGATCGCCGTTATCAGTTCCCGGCCGCTCGCGTGGGCGTATTCGGCAGCGGCGATCGCGGGCATCACGACATCACTCGGGTGGCCGCCATAGCTCCCGGGAAAGTGATAGATATCAGTAAGCTCAGGGTAGCGCGCGGTGGTGCCGTTCACCAGCGCAGCCACGTCCGGCGTCGTCTTTATCCGCGTGCCGATGATGCTCGCTGCGCCGTAGTGTCGAGTCTGAGCCGCGACCTCGCGGACGATGCGGCAAGGTTCGGCAAAAAAGCCGCGATCAAGGCGCCTAGCGTATCGATCACGCGCGTTTTGGCGGCGTGTATCGCCTCTGATGAGAGACGATCGAAGTCAAGCTCGCACGCATAGCTCGCCAGGCGCTGCTGTATGCTGTCGACCACCTTCTTCACAGGCGCCTGCGCTCGCCCCGAGTGTGCCAGGCGACGTATGGGACCGTCATGGTAATCAGCATACAATAAGTTATTGTATACCTAGAGTTCAAAGGAGCCGCTGTATGAGCAATGATGAGAATCAAAATTATCCTGCCGAGCCTGCTTACGAAGTCGTTTGGCCTCTAGGACACACAGTGGCACGGCCTGTAGATCTCGCTCCTGCAATCGCGGATTTCAACGGCAAGACTGTTTGTGAGCTTTGGGACTGGGTGTTCAGGGGCAACGAGATTTATCCTATCATCAGCGCAGAGTTGAAGAAGCAGTATCCAGGAATCAAAATCGTCGATTACCAGACGCTGGGTGATACTCATGGCAACGACGAGCGGGAGTACGTCGCCAATCTTCCTCAACTGCTCAAGCAATACGGCTGCGACGCGGTGATCTCAGGCGTCGGCGCCTGAGGCGCTTGCACGCCTGCCGTGTTGCGGGTCAGTGTTGCCGCCGAGAAAGCGGGCGTACCGGCGGTATCTATCGTAGCGAGCCCGTTTCTTCCAATCGCCAAAGCCGTCGCTAAGGGCTTGGGGGTCGAGGACCCTGTAATTGCCGAGTATCCGGGCGTTCCCATGCTCGATACGGAGGCGCAACTGCACGACCACGTGGTCGAGCAACTGCTACCCCGCATCGTTGAAGGCCTCAGCAAAAGATCGAGCGGAGCATCAGCAAATAAAGATCAAGCGCAGCCTGCGCCCCGGGACATCGTGTTCAGAGGAGAGTTGCGGGACGTCAGTCAATTCTTCTATGAACACTTATGGACGGACGGTTTGCCGATAGTCCCGCCTACGCTCAAAGCCGTCGACGCGTTTATGCAATTCACGCAACGGCGTCCCGAGGAGGTCATAGGCATCTGTCTTCCCGAGTACCGCGAAGCGACTGTTTGGAATGTGGCGGTCAATGGCGTTATGGCGGGCTGCCGGCCGGAGTATATGCCTGTACTGCTTGCGATCATCGAAGCGGTAACAGATCCGGCTTTCTTTTTGGAAGATGCGGGTGCGACACCCGGCTGGGAACCGTTGATCATCCTGAACGGGCCCATTATCAGGGAGCTCGATTTCAACGCCGGGGCCGGTGTGATGCGCGTAGGGCGGCAGGCCAATACCAGCATCGGCCGATTCTTGCGGCTCTTCATGCGCAATGTGCCGGGTCAGCGTATCCCGCCGGGCGTAACCGACAAAGCGAGCATAGGTATGACGTTTAACGTTGTGCTCGCAGAAAATGAAGATGCCGTCGCGGCTGTCGGTTGGGAGCCATTGAGCGTCGATCGCGGCTTTGCGCGCGGTGAGAACGTAGTGACTGTCCAGAGTTGCGCTTCGATCACGCCTGCCACCTACACCGGCGGCCGGGACGCACGCAACCACATGCAGATTATTACCGAAGTGATCGGGCAGGCTTTCTCGTACTGGTGTTATACCGGGATCAGAAATCAAAAATGGTTTCCGCTGCTGGTGCTCGGCCCGGCGGTAGCGAAAGTCTTTGCCGATGACGGCTGGAGCAAGGAAGACATCCGCGGCCACCTCTTCGACAATGTAAAAATGCCGGCAGGCCTGATTGAAAAATACGGGCGAAACACGGCGCTCAGCACGTTCAGCCTCAAAGATCTGGTAGAGCGGGGCAAGATTCCCGGTCACTATTATGAATCGGACGATCCCAACCGCCTGGTGCGTGTTTTCTTCAAGAGGGAATGGATAAACATCGTCGTGTCCGGTGATCCGGGGCGCAATCAATCCAGAGGCTATGTGCAAAGCCATCGGCACGGCGTGCCGGTGAGTAAACGCATCCGCCTGCCGAATGACTGGGGGCGACTGTTGCGCAAGTCACGGCGTGCTGGCTGACCTGAGCAGAGGGTCTCGTCTAAATCGAACGGGGGAACGTATGCGGCTGTCACGACGAATTTTGCAACAAGCACTAGGCGTTGCGTTGATTTTTACGAGCTGTGCGGTTGTCGGTCAGCCTTATCCGACCAAGGTCGTGCGCATATTGACCTCCGCAGTCGGGGGCGCCAACGATCTGCTGGCACGCCTGATCGCGCGGGGAATTTCGGAGCCGCTGGGCCAACCGGTGGTAGTCGATAACCGCGGAGTAGTTAGCGTGGATCTGGTTTCGAAGGCGCCGCCGGACGGTTATAGCCTGCTGTTGTTCGGGCCGCCTGTGTGGCAGGCGCCGCTATTGCAAAAAACATCGTACGATCCGCTCCGCGACTTTGCCCCGATTACGCTATTGGTGCGGGCGCCGAACATACTCGTGGTCCACCCTTCGGTGCCGGCCAAATCGGTAAAGGAGCTGATTGCACTCGCGAAAGCGCGGCCGGGAGAGCTCAATTACAGCTCGGCTTCTACGGGAGGCTCGACCCATCTGGCGGCAGAATTGTTCAAGGCGATGGCCAACGTCAATATCGTGCACGTGCCATACAAGGGCGGCGGCATGGCATTGAACGATCTCCTGGCTGGCCAGGTACAGTTGACTTTCGACGGCTCCAATTTAGTTCCGCATATCAAGTCCGGGAAATTAAGGGCGCTCGCCGTCACGACACTGGAGCACAGCGCGATATTTCCGGACCTTCCGACCGTGGCAGCTTCGGGGCTGCCAGGCTACGAAGCGGTCGCTTTTCATGGCGTATTCGCACCCGCGAAAACGAGCGTAGCCATCATCGGCAGGCTGCACTACGAGATGGCGCGATATATCAATTTAGCGGAGACCAAGGCGCGGCTTTTGGATCTGGGGCTCGAGCCGGTTGCGAGCTCACCGGATGAATTTGCCGGCAAAATTAACGCTGAAATGGAAAAATGGGGCAGATTGATCAAGACTGCGGGTATACGTGCAGATTAGCGTCAAACCAACCCTGGACGACGTGGATAAGACGGCAGATGCCCTGCAGGATGCCCTCACCGCCTATGCGTACGGATTGAATTACGATGTGATCAGCAGGGAGGCGATACAGACGGCCAAGGCCAGAGTCGTCGATACCCTGGGCGCATTGTTATGCGGGTACTTTGCGGAGCCGTGCCGGATCGCTCGAAAGATCGCCAGCAAGATGCCTCTGCCGGCAGGCGCAACGATCATCGGGACGCGCATGAAAACGACGCCCGACATAGCTGCTTATGTAAACGCTATCACTGCGCGCTATGTCGAGATGACGGACGTATATCACTGGGGACATCCGAGCGACGTCATAATGCCGTTGCTCGCAGTCGCGGAATATATGCGGACCAGCGGTCGGGACTTTCTTGCGGGCATCGTTCTCGGCTACGAGGTCTACCAGACTGTCGCGGACGTATTCAAGAACAAGGGCTACGACAACACGAATTTTTGTTGTCTGGGCACTGCGGTAGCAGCCGGCAAGCTGTTGCATCTGTCGCCGACGCAGCTTGCGCAGTGCATTTCGATCGCGGCGGTATCCAACAACGTATTGCGGCAGGTAAGACTGGGCGAGCAATCCATGTTTAAGACTGTTGCTACGGGATACGCCGAACGCGCAGGGGTGTTCGCCGCGTTACTGGCGGGGCAGGGGATGGAAGGACCACACCTGCCGTTCCAAGGAAAGGGCGGCTGGTGCGCTCACGTTGCCGGTGGGAATATCTCTCTCGCCAGTCTCGGCGGCGAGCGCGGCCATCTGCGGATATTGGATACGCGGATCAAGATGCGATCCTCTGTCGGAACGACGATCTCGTCGGTGCTCGCGGCAGAAAAAATAGCGCCGCTGCCGAACATTGCAGACGTGCATCAGGTTGTGGTCGAAGTTTATAAAAGGGCCAAGGAAACCGTGGGGACGGGAGCGCACGTCTGGAATCCGCAATCGCGCGAGACTGCGGATCACAGCATACCGTTCGTTGTCGCTGTAACATTGATCGACGGCACTGTTACACCGCGTTCGTTTAATGCTGCACATCTGCGCGATACCACTTTGCGCGCGCTTATGCAAAAGATTGATGTTGTCGAAAACGCCGAATTTACGAGAGCTAACGAGCGGCAGCCCGCCGAGTACCGCACGCGTGTTACCGTGACGACCCGCGGGGGACAACTGTTGATAGGCGAGTCAGACGGTGATCATGACGCAGTGTCTGCCGTATACACGGATGAACAAATTGCAGCGAAATTTCGCGGGTACGCCGAGGAACTCCTCGGGCGCAAGCGCGCAGACGCGATCTTAGATCGTCTTTGGAGCTTGGAAACGAGCAGCAGCGTAGCTGATATTCCACCCGCATTCGTGCTAGGCTAAATGGCGTAGCGCTAACCTTCAGATTCGCGATATAGAAAGGCAGTGATGGTGTTGCATATTTGGCAATGGATATATTTCTCCGGCTTGGTTCTAATTGTGAGCGGCGCAAGCGCCCAAACCGGCGACTACCCGAATAAGCCAATCCGCGTCATTACCGGCAGCGCGGGCAGCAACGTCGACATTTCTTCACGCATTATCGCGAGGGGTATCTCGCCGGCGTTGGGTCAGCCGGTGGTCGTTGACAATCGCAGTGGGGCCATCGTCGGCGCGGAAGTGCTGGCGCAAGCGCCCGCGGATGGCTACACCGCATTCATCACCGGTGGCAGCTTTTGGCTCGGCCCTCTGATGCGGGATCACACGCCGTACGATCCGGTAAAAGACGTGTCGCCGGTTACCTTGGTTGCAACTGCGCCTGCAGTCCTGGTAGTGCATCCGTCGTTGCCTGTAGGCTCGGTCGCCGAACTGATCCGATTGGCGAAAACGCGGCCGGGCCAGCTGAACTACGCCGGCGGAGGAACAGGAGGTGCCGCACATCTGGCTGCGGAGTTGTTCAAGGCGATGACGGGAGTCGATCTCGTACGCGTTTCGTATTCGAGCGACTCTATGCAAGTTGCGGATTTACTGAGCGGTCAGGTGCAGCTTTCATTTGCCAATACCGGCGTCGTTCCCCATATTAAATCAGGCAGATTGAGAGCGCTCGGCGTCACCAGTCCGCTGCCTTCGCCGCTTTATCCGGGGCTGCCGCCCATTGCAGCAACGGTGCACGGTTATGAAAGCTTGTCCTCGACCGCGATGTTTGTCCGGCAGGGAACGCCCGCAGCCGCGGTTGCACGCTTAAACCGGGAGGTCGTACGCGTGCTGGCTGCCGCCGATACGAAAGAGCGTTTTCTGGCGGGCGGCCTCGAGGCCCGAGGGGGGACGCCGGAGTATCTCAGCTCTGTGATGAAATCTGAAATGGAGAGTATGGGCAAAGTCATAAGAAGTGCGGGCATACGGGCGGATTGATGCGCAGCGATGAACGTGCGGTGCGGCTCGTGTGCGCCGTTCGAGGACGGTTGCAAGCATGCTGCTAGATGTTGCAGACGACATACGCACCGCATTCGGTGAAATATACGAGCGCGGGTGGACCGATGGCCTGCCGGTTATTCCTCCCAAGCAGGAATACGTAGAGGAGATGCTTGCAGCAAATGGTCTGCCAGCGGATGAAGTCGTCGCCCGTATAGCGCCCGAAGGCGCGGCGGCGACTGTAGAGAAAATAGCTGTTAACGCAGTGATGGCCGGCTGCCGCAACGAGTACCTTCCTGTGGTGATTGCTGCCGTCAGAGCGATCGCGCAGCCCCAGTTCAATTTGCTCTGGGTCCAGGCGACTACCAATCCGGTCGCGCCTTTGGTCGTGATCAATGGGCCGATCCGTGAGGCTTTGGACGTGAATTGCGGTCGAGGTGCGCTGGGGCCGGGACGCCGCGCCAACGCCACTATCGGACGCGCGGTGAGGCTCGTGATGCTCAATATAGGCGGCGGCAAGCCAGGCGAGATAGACAAATCGGCCTTGGGCCAACCGGCAAAATACACGTTCTGCATGGGCGAGCTGGAAGAGGAAAGCCCTTGGCAGCCGCTGCACGTCGAACGCGGAATGGCTGACGGCGAGAACGCGGTCTCCGTTTTCGGCGTCCAGGGCTTGACCAGCATACGCACCCCTTTTTCTCGTCCGGAAAGCATATTGAAAATGCTGGCAAACGCGATGGCGGTATATGGTAATAACAGCTACAACAATGGCACGGGTAACCCGGTGCTGGTCTTCACACCCGGCTACGCCCAATTATTTCACAACGCCGGGTGGAGCAAACTAAACGTCAAAGAATGGTTGTTCGAGCACACCAAAGTCCCCGTCAGTCTGCTGCCTAGCGAGCCGAGCCAGACGGGTCACCGCAAGCCCAGGGTGCTCGAGGGCGACGATCGTTTGTGCATTTGTGAAAAGCCTGACGACATCATGATCGTCGTCGCGGGATGCGCAGAGCCGTATCACATGACGTATCTACCGAGTGCCGGATCGACCGATATGGCGACCGCGCCTATCGCGACTCGCTGACTAGCAAAGGAAGCCTTATGAAAATTTACGATCCGACCGGCGTCAGCGTAAAAAGTAAAACACAAGACGCGACCGTTGCGAAGCGCAGCCTGGCCGGCAAGTGCGTAGGAATACTGAGCAATTTATGGCCCAGTTACGAACATATGGTCGGCGTATTTCGCCGGCAATTGACCGATGTGCACAAAGCGGCCCAAATCAATTATTACGAGATTCCGCGCACGCGCGCTGCTCCAGCGGAGCTGCTCGATAGAGTCGCCGCAGAATGCGATGTGGCGATAGTCGGCCTCGGCAATTGAGGCGGATGCACGTCGTGGAGTGTCCACGACACCGTAGAGCTCAACCGCCGCGGCCGGCCGACGGTGGAATTGCTGACCGAGCAGTTTGCGAGCCTGGGAAGCGCGATTATGCGCGCTAGCGAGATGCCCGATTCAACCAAGATAGTCATTCCGGGCAATCCTGAATACGTCAGCGACGAGAGACTCCTTATATTGGCTGAAAACGCGCTGGAGGAAATCGTCGACAAACTTTCGATAGTTAATCCAAAAGCGCGGTCATAGTATCCATCCGCGGCAGCGGTTCAAATCACTGGGGCTCGATACCGCCCGCGTGCGTCGCGTCGTGGAATTGCTGGATCGATGCGGCAAAGAACCGCTTGAATTCCGCGGATGAGTCCCCGATCGGGGTCACACCTATTTGGATAAAACGCTCGCGCATTTCCGGCGCGGCGAATGCTTTGTGTATTTCACGCTCCAGCTGCGCGATGATGCCGGGCGGTGTCTTTGCAGGCGCGAACAGCCCGTGCCAGCTGACGTCGAGCTGAGTCGGACGCACACCGGCTTCGGCCATCGTCGGAACTTCGGGAAATAACTGTGTCCGTTTATCACTGTCGTAAGCGAGAGGGCGCAGCTTGCCGACCTTTGCCAATCCCACACCCAGCGACGGTTGGTGGAAACTGAACGTAATTTCGCCGGAGACCAAGGCGGTCACGGCGGGCGCCCCGCCCTTATACGGCACGTGAACCGTGTTCATTCCGTTCAGCACGCTGAAATATGCGCCTTTCAGATGCGTTGCCGTACCCACGCCGGCCGATCCATACGAAACCTTGCTGTCGGGCCTGCGGGCGAGCGCAATCAATTCTTTGACGCTCTGCACCGGCGATGACGCCGACACGGAAAGTATGTGTCCCTCGGCCGAAATGAGATGCGAAACCGGCGCGAGATCCGTGAGCGCGTTAAACGGCAGACGCTTGTAGACGCTGGGATTGCTCGCGAGCCCGGCGGAGCCGACCAGCAGCGTATAACCATCGGGCGCAGCTCTCACTACGATTTCGGCGCCTATGGTTCCACTCGCACCCGGACGATTATCGACGATGAACGACTGGCCGGTTTGCGACGAAAGCTGCTGGGCACGATACGCGCCGTGGTGTCGGGGCCGCCGCTGCCGAAACCCACAACCATGCGCACTGGCCGCGAGGGATAGCTCTGGCTGCAGGCCGCTTCCGCCCAAATGAGCGTCACCACCCACAACGCAAAGATCGGTATCGCGCGTATAGACATCTTATCCCGCAACGACGAAAGCTTCGTGGGTCTTCGTAGAGATAGTCTATTGGATTTGCACTTATTATTTACACAGATAAAGCGATAGAGGCTACCTATACGGCGGCAGCATAGAGTCGGTTCCATACCAAGTCCGAATCCGTGTCAGATCACTTGCCACCGCGCTATTTAAAAGTGTAAAGGCCAGCACTTCATCTATCAGACAGTGTCAGATCGTCTCTTGATCAAGGCAGCTTTCGGCCATGAGCGGAAGTTCGCCAGCGTCCGCTTCAGGGCGCCCCGGCGGATGCAGTGGGTCCAGTGGACTTCGTACCGCACCGCCATCCAGACGCAGCACGTGGGTGTAGATCATGGTGGTGGCCACGTCCGCATGGCCCAGCAGCTCCTGACGTGGGCTTTCGCGAGACGAGTGCATTCCACTTGCGTTCAAGAAATGGAGCGACGTCCAGCCGGGCGAGTACCGGCTGCAACGTGCGAAGTGCAGCGGACTACGGCAGCGGCATACGCTCAAGCCGCGCCTGCCCGCGCCGTCTGAGGAGACTTTGCATACGCCGACATGAACACCCGCACCGCCTCGCGAAGCAGCGCTCTGTTCTCGCGGGCATCGGGCGTGTCCAGCAAGAGCAGCCCGCGAATGTGGCCGTCGCCGAGGAACATCGACAGAAACAAGTCCGCCGCCTGGCGCGGATGGCGTACTTGCAGCGCGCCCGCGCCGTTTGCGCGGCGCAGGTAGGCAGCTAGCTCCCCGATCAGCCGGTCGGGCCCCTGCCTGTAAAAGCCCCGGCAGGCCTCGCGCTGCGCCCCGGCGGCGCCGTAGACCGAGCGCAACGCGCCCAGCGCGTCCTCCTCGCGCGCCACCAGCGTGAGGAACTGCTCTCCGATGGCCAGCAGCGCCTTCCGGGGCTGCTTCGGGTCCAGCGCTTCGACGCCGGCGAGCCCGCCCATCACGCGATCAGCGCGATCGCGCACCACCGCCTCGAAGAGCCCTTCCTTGGACCCGAAGTGGCTGTAGATCGTCATCTTGGAGACGTCCGCGTCGGCGGCGATGGCGTCGACGCTGGCCCGCTCCAGACCGTGGGCATAGAAGTGACTGCGCGCCGCCTCCAGGATGCGCCGGTAGCGCTCGGGGTCGCGCGGCCTGCCGCGCTGCGGCTTCGGCGCGGCGTCGTTCGCGGTTTTGGGCATCTTCTTTACTGTACTTGACAGTCCAGTATATATCATTACAATTAGTGTACTCGATAGTCCAACATATAGACGTTCATAACGCCACTAGAAGCCACCGCGCGGGCCCTGCCATGAGTTCACTTGAACTGAAAATACCGCCTCCTGTTGTGGCGCTGTTCTTCGCGCTTTGCATGTGGCTCGCGTCGTCGCTTGTCGCACCGCTCGAGTTGCCATTTGTCTTGCGTGCGGGCGCGGCTCTGACGCTTGTCGCGGTCGGGCTTGTCGTCAGCACGGCCGGGGTCGTCTCGTTTAGGCGCGCAAGAACCACGATCAATCCGACCAAGCCAATGGCCACGTCCGCCTTGGTGAGCGGTGGGATCTATCGCATCACACGCAACCCCATGTACCTTGGGCTACTACTGGAACTGCTTGGCTGGGCTGCGTTCCTGGCAAACCCACTTGCTCTACTTCTCGTGCCCGCCTTCGTGCTCTACATCAACCATTTCCAAATCAAACCCGAAGAGCGCACACTTTCGGCCTTGTTTGGCGGTGAGTATGGCGCGTACCAAGAGAGCGTTCGGCGGTGGCTGTGAGGCATAACCCCTCCATGGAGCGGACATGACACCGCAGGCTTCGCCTCGGCTAAGGGACGACTTCGATGAACACTGATCGCGAAGTTTCCAGGCACTACAGGGGAGGCAATCTTCTCTCGCGTCTAAATGCGGCGTTGGCGGAGGACGGGATCGACCCCGATCACCCAAGCATGGAGGCGCTTGCGCCATACGACCAGCTTCCTGTCGACGCCGGAGGAGATGGGCAACTTTCTCGCCGATGCCGAAGTCCTGCTCGCTGCCCGTCTGGAGCGCGTATCGCTGCACGATATTTCGCGCCTGGCCGAGCCCACTCCCTATCCACAACACGGAGCCCATCAGCATGGATGACGTCATCATCATCGGGGGCAGCTTTGCCGGCCTCGCCGCCGCCCTGCAGCTCGGCCGTGCCCGCCGCAAGGTCACCGTTCTCGATACCGGCCTGCCGCGCAATCGCTTCGCCGGCCATTCACATGGCCTGCTCGGCCACGATCACAAGCCACCGCTGGACATCCTAGCCGAGGCGCGGCAGCAGCTGGCGCGCTATCCCACGATCAGGCTGGTCAATGCTCGGGCCGACAGCATCTCCGGCGCCATCGACGATTTCTCCGTCCTCACGGGCGATGGCGAAACCCTTGGGGCGCGCCGCCTGATCCTGAGCTATGGCGTCGCCGACGAGATGCCTGATGTTCCCGGCTTTGCCCAAGGCTGGGGCACGTCCATCGTGCCCTGCCCCTATTGCGACGGCTTTGAAGCCGCCGACCAGCATTGGGGCCTCGTCTGGTCCGGCCCGCAGTCGCACAATCATGTCAAACTGTTCCACGATTGGACCGACAGGTTGACGCTCTTCGCCGATGGTCACGACATCCCGCCCGATATCCAGGCCGATCTGGCGCGCCGCAACATACCTGTCGTCGATGGCCGGATCACTGAGATCGCCTATCACGGGGGCGATGGCGCCACCGTCAAGCTCGATACCGGCCCCAATGTCGCGGTCGACATCCTGTTCGCGCATCCGCGCAACAAGCCGTCCGCAAGCCTGCATGAATCACTGGGTCTCGCCACGGTCGATACGCCTGTCGGCATCGCCCTCAAGGTCAACGAGCGCCGCGAAACCAGCATGTCCGGCATCTACGCCGCCGGCGACCTCGCCACGCCGTTCTTGCCCTCGGTCACACTGGCATCATCGCAGGGCGCGATGGCGGGTATCTTCGCCCAGCAATCGATGCTGGTTTGAGAGCACAGATGCGCTTCTCGGGTTGCCGCGGGCTATCGCCAGAAGGGCGATCCCGGCGAGGACGCGATCCGCACAATTGCCGCGAAGTTCTCGCTCGAAAGCTGGCTCTAGCATCACCGGGGCTGGACGCGATGCCGCATAACAACCAACATCCGTGCCGATACCCTCGTCGCTTCGCTCCTCGGCGGCTGCTCATGTGGAGCGTTGAACGGGTGCTTCCGGGGGCACTGACAAGCCTGCGCGAGCTTCCGCTATGGGTCGATGGCGGACCTTCTCTTGCAAGTTTGAATCTACTCGCGCAGCGTCCGTAAGCTCGAATACCATTTAGGACAATTTAAGCCCGCAGCGCGCGTAGCACTTCACCGCGTTATCCCATAGGAGCTTGCGCTTGCGCTCTTGCGGCATGCTCCAATCCATCACCGTATTCACCGACTCCGGCCAACGGCTTTCCCCATGGGGATAATCCGAGCCATACATCAGCACGCTATCACCGAGCAGGTCAGACACTGAATTGGTGATCTTGTCGCCCTCGTGTATCTCTATGCTCTGGAAGTAGCGTCCGCTCTTTACATATTCGCTCGGCTTGTGCTTGAGCTCCTGAATCGCGCCCTTGCAGGTTTCCGCATGCTCATCGATGCGCGCCAGCCAGAACGGCAGCCACCCGTGCCCTGCCTCAAGCGTGCCTATGCGAAGCCGAGGATAACGATCCAGTACCCCGCTACCCATAAGCGCAGCCATGTTGCGCATGCCGCACCACGGATGCGCCGCCGAGCGCTGCAGAAACATGTTCTCCCAGGTGTCGAGGCCCCCCGGCGAATAAGGCGGCATAGCGGTAACGGTATGCAGCGCGACGACCAGATCGTGCTCCTGCGCAGCGGCCCAGATGGGCTCGAGATCGCTATGGTCCAGCGGCATCCCATAGGGCGCCCATGGAAGCACGCCCCACGCCCACCGTGACTTGCCCCAGCGGCGGATTTCCTCCAGGCTGCCATCGATATCCCTGCCGGAAACGATCAGCACGCCGCCCAGGCGCTCCGGGTAGGCGCTGCAGTACTCGTCCGACCACCGGTGATAGGCGCGGTACATGCCCGACTCCAGCGCCACATCATCGCCGCTCGTCCAGGTGCCGAACCAGCCCGATGGCAGCATCAGGTTGATGTCCACGCCCTCGAGATCCATTTCGCTGATGCGCAAGGCCGGATCGGCATCCATCCGCACCGAGGGGGTGGCCGTTATTTTTTTCTTCGGACCGGTGAACTCAGGCGTATACCCGGTTGATTTTTTTTGCTCGATCTTGTTGCCGCCGAGGCGGCGGCTATATTTGCGGTTGCCGCGGTTGTAAGTGGTCGAGTCCATGTAATGGTCTTTGCTGCTGTGCTTGATTTTGAATTGCTCCCAGGCAGGCAGCTTCGCGCGCTCCGCGTCCGTCAGGTACTTGTCCAGCACCTCCATCACCGGACCGGTGTGGGTGTCCGCGTCGAAAATCCTGTAGCCATTCTTCGCCATGCTGCTTGCTCCTCAGGTAGTAAAAACATGTCCGGAAACTGAAATCTGCGATTGACCAAAACAGGGCGGCGCCAGGGCTGAAGGTTCAGCGGTACTAGCTGGCAAACCGCGACCATGTATCGCTAGTGCGGCTCACCGGCAATTGTTTGCCTCGTGTGTCGCTGCAGCTAATATTACTACACAACTTTATTCGCATCGGCAGCAGGTAGTTGTCCAAAATCGGCCGACCGGAAATCGGTCAAAGAGCTGATCGACCAGGCAAAAGATAAACCGGCGTGCTTAACTATTCTACGGGAGGGAGTCGGGCCGCGCAGATCATCTCGCTGCGGAATCATTCAAGAGCATGGATTCAAGAGCATGGCTCGCGTCAATGTCGTGCGTGTTCCTTACAAAGGCGGGGGCGCGATGAGCAATGCGTTGATCAGCGGCAAGTGCAGTTGGCATTTAACAGCGCGACTGCGGTTTCATCCCACATCAAGTTCGGTAGAATAAGAGCGCTCGCGGTTACCAGCGCTGAATCCTCGGCATTGTTTCCGGACGTGCCTGCGATAGCAGCCTCAGGTTGGCGGCACGAGGCCGGCGCAAAGTTCGCCATGTTTGTCCCGGCGAGAACGCCGATGGCGTGATACGTCGCCAACTCGCTGGCAGATTCAGGGCGCTCGTAGTAGGTAGGCGCACACATTAAGCTATGGACGCGGCAACGGCAGCTCCACGTTAGATCTCCCGCGCGACAGGCTGCGTTGACACTGCAAGGGCGCCGATTCATACTGAATCAGCTAAGCGGGTTTTAAAACATCAGCAGCCCGGCTGAGAGGAGCAGTTATGCTGAACCCGGTGGTCATTGCATGGTGGAGTGCCCGTATGCAGGAGACGCGCGTATGGCTCGCATGTATGGTCGTGGCACAGCTCGTTGCCGGTGGCGCATTGGCGCAGCCGTATCCGAACAAGCCAGTGCACGTGCTCGTTGGCGTCGCGCCCGGGGGCGGTACGGATATCGTAGCGCGAGTCGTGGCGAACAAATTGACGCAGAATACCGGTCAGCAATTCATCGTCGACAATCGCACCGGTGCTGCAGGCGCAATCGCCACTGAGCTCGTAGCGAAAGCAACTCCCGACGGATACACGTTGTTGGTTGTATCCAGCAATGCCGTTATCTTGTCTGCCTTGCGCGCCAAACTTTCCTACGATCTGGACCGCGATTTCAAGCCGGTGGCCCTGATGGCGACGCTACCTTTGGTGTTGGTGGTGAATCCGGCAGTGCCTGTGCGCAACGTAAAAGAGCTGATTGCGCTTGCACGTTCAAGGCCCGGCCAGCTCCATTATGCTTCGTCGGGCGTCGGCAGCGTCGGCCATCTCGCCGCGGAGCTTACTAACCTCATGGGACAGGTGAATATTCAGCACATCCCATACAAGGGCGGATCGCAAAATATGGCCGCGACGATTTCGGGCGAGGTGGAGATGGTGTACACCACTATCCCCGGAGCGATTTCCTTCATCCAGGATGGAAGACTCCGAGCGCTCGGTGTCACCAGCAAGAAACCTGCGACCTTACTACCTTCAGTGCCGTCGCTCGATGAGGCAGGCCTGACTGGTTACGATTACACAGTATGGCACGGCGTGCTCGCGCCGGTGCGCGTGGCGGACAGGACGATCATGCAGCTTAATTCAGCGATAGTACAGGCCGTCAACGCGCAAGATACGCGGGAATTTCTCGTCAGACAGGGCATCGAGCCAGCGGTGGGCACTCCAGAGCAATTTAGAGCGTTCCTGCGCAGCGAAACGGTGCAATTGGGAAAGCTGGTCAAAATCGCCGGTCTGAAAGACGAATAAACGGTATGACGACTGGCGCGTCGCGTTTGCAGTCTTGCAGAATGTAGCGCAAGACAGGACAGACCTCTACGACAACTGGAGCATCGTGTGTTAGACATATCGCCTATAGAGTTCAGCACCGATCCTGAAGTGGTGGAGGCGATCGCGAAAATCAAGAGTGCGCGCAGTGGTCGCTACAATCCCATCTACGCGCTGCTGATGCACAACCCGGCGATCGCGTCGGCTTTTTTGCAGCAGGTCGGCGCGGTGCGCTGGAATTTGGAGCTCGACGGCAGGATACGCGAGCTGGTCATCATGCGTGTTGCGGTTCTCACTCGCGTGGATTATGTTAGAACAGAGCACGCAGCGGGCTTTGCGCGGGAGCAAGGTCTTACACAGGAACATTTTGACGCGGTCACTGATTGGCGCCATTCTGCGTTGTTCGATCAGGCGCAGCGTGCGGCGCTTGCATACACAGACGCGATGACAGTTGAAGTTCAGGTTCCGGTCGGAGTGCAGGAAGAGCTGATGCATCATTTCAGCGAACGGCAGATCGTTGAGCTTACGGCGCTCATAGGCACCTACAACATGTTGACGCGCATTTTCGAAGCATTGGACGTTCCGACCCATGCGTTAAGACGCGCCGAAGCGACGTGATTCGATACGCAGTCACTCGATGCAATTAGTTGGCTATTTCGATCGCGGTGCTGCGCTCTGGCCTGATCGACTGTGTCTGGTCGACGGCGATCACCGGCGTACTTATCGCGATGTGGAGGCGGCCACGCATGCGATCGCCCATGCACTGTTAAAAAATGGCAGCCGGATCGAATGTCCCGCCGCGGTCCTTAGTCTGAACCATGCGATTGCTTTCGAAGCCGTGCTCGGTATTCTGCGAGCAGGCGCAACCTGGCTGCCGGTCAATGCGCGGGGAACCGAGGACGAGATCTCTTCATTCCTGAAGCGGCATGGCTGCGAGATATTATTTTTTCACAGCGACTACGCGCAACTTGTGGCAAATCTGCGATCTTACGTTCCAAGCTTAAGGACATTCGTGTGTCTGGACCGGACGCTCGGACGCACCCCTTCGTTGGCGTCGTGGTGCTCGGGCTTTTCGGGCCGCGTGGAACCATTGGAGGTTAAAAGCGAGCACGTTGCTGTCATCAAGAATACCGGAGGCACCACCGGACTCCCAAAATCGGTGATGCAGACGCACGGCAACTTTGAAGCGCTTGCCGCAAGCTTTCTCGCCAGCATGCATTTTACCGAGCCGCCGGTTCACTTAGTGGCGGCGCCGATGACGCATGGAGCGGGCAGCATCTGTTTTCCGCTCATGGCGTGTGGAGCTACGAACGTGATCCTGCCTGTCGCTGATCCGAACTTGATACTCCAAGCGATCGAAAGCTACCGCGTGAACGTGCTGTTCCTGCCGCCAACCGTGATCTACATGATGTTGGCACAGCCGGATTTGCACCGTCATGACTATTCCTCGCTCAAGTATTTCATCTATGCCGCGGCGCCGATGTCGGTGGACAAGCTGAAGATGGCGATGGCAGTGTTTGGCCCGGTGATGACGCAGATGTATGGCCAGGCGGAAGCACCGATGATCTGTACTTTTCTCGGACCCGACGAACACCGTTTTGACAGCGAAAAAGCAGCCAAACGATTGCTGAGCTGCGGGCGCCCTACGCCCTTTACTGCGGTGGAAATCATGGACGACCGGGGAAAATTGCTCGGTCCCGGCGAGCGGGGCGAGATCGTGGCAAAAGGCAATCTGATATTCAAGGGCTACTATCAGAACGCAGAGGCGACGCGCGAGGTGTCGGTGAACGGCTGGCATCATACCGGCGATATCGGGTATCGCGATGAAGACGGCTATGTCTACATCGTCGACCGCAAGAAAGATATGATCATCAGCGGCGGCTTCAATATTTACCCGAGCGAGGTTGAGCAAGTGTTGTGGACCCACCCTGCTGTCCAGGATTGCGCCGTTATCGGCGTGCCTGACGAAAAGTGGGGCGAAGCAGTTAAGGCGGTGATTGAGTTGAAGTCCGGACAATCCGCGGACCCGGCCGAGTTAATCGACCTCTGCAAGCGCCGGCTGGGTAGCGTGAAGGCGCCAAAATCGGTCGAGATCTGGCCGCAACTGCCGCGCAGCGCCGTGGGCAAGGTGCTGAAGAAGGACATACGCGAACGTTATTGGCGGGAGCGCGATCGCGCTATTTGAGCACCATGATGTGCCTCGGGTATCACTCGCTTGCGTCGAGTACCGTCCTGGGGTGCGAGCCGGCGCAGATTACCGAAACGCGCGCTGAAGCGTATGGGGTCGGCGTTACTCACGTGATGATCGGCGGCAAGGATCAGCTCACATCGATAAAAGACCGGCCGAATTTGCTCAAATAGGACCGTCGATCGGCCGCCTGAGATCGATCCGCGATCTGTGCTCCCAGTGCCGCTCCGGTTGCGATGATCGGCAGTGACATACTAAAAAAATAAATTGCTCGTTCGCGGCAGCGACTATTCAGTGCGCGATGCTGAATTCTTGAATATCTTGGTCATCCTGACTATCTCGTTATTCATCCATACAGCGAGCTCTTGGGGCGAGCTGCTGACGATCTCGGACCCAGCGTTCAAAAAAAGCTCTTTCATGTTTGGCCTGTTAATGACCCGGACGACCTCCTGGTTCAACCGATAGCTAATCGCTTCGGGTGTTTTGGCCGGCACAACCATGATAATCGGGCTGCCGAAGCTATAGCCCGGCAGGCCCGAAGCCGCGACCGTCGGCAAGCTGGGAAACAGCGTCGAGCGCTCCGCACTGCTCACCGCCAAAGCCTTCAATCTGCCTGACTTGGCGTTCGGTGACCACGCAGGCGCAGGAACGAACATCATCTGCACCTGGCCCGCGAAGAGGTCGTTGAACATCGCGCCAGTGCCTTTGTAATTGACGCGCAGAATATTGATGCCGGCCATAGCGGTAAATAATTCTGAAGCCAGATGGTAGGTGCCGCCTGTCGCACCCGAAGCATAGTTAAGCTCTCCGGGCTTAGCTTTAGCCAATGCGATCAACTCTTTGACGGACTTCACCGGCAGCGAGGGGTGGACGACGAGCACCATAGGTGAGGTGCTGATCAACGTGATCGGCGAGAAATCATTGACCGCGTCATAACGCGTAGTCTGAAAAAGCGGATTGATCCAAAAGTTGGTGCCGGCGACTAGGACGGTATACCCATCGGGCTGAGATCTGGCGACGGTTTCAATGGAGATAATGCCGACGCGGTTCTCTATAATAATGGACTGCCCCAAAGGCCCTGAAAGCGCGTTGCCGATTTGACGCGATACAAAATCGGTGCTGCCGCCGATCTCACCGGTCATGATGCGTATGAGCTTATTCGGATAACTTTGGCCGGAAGCAGCAGCGCTGCTTAAAATCATAGCCGCTACTAACAGCCTGTAAACTGGGTAGCGTAGCGTCAACACAATGTCGTTCATACTTGAAAATCTCCGCAGTCACTACATTGCTTGACCTGACGGTGACCTGGGCGGCTCTGTCGTAGCATCCAAATGGACTGCCTAAGGTCGGATGATGCGTAAGGCGACTCGAGCGGCAACGCGATTTCGGCTTATAGTCCGTATAATAACGCAACGTAGATCATCCTTCTCGAGGGCAGCTTATGAATTTATCGCGCGCGTTTTTGTGGACGATGTCAATTAGCGTGATGCCGATCGCAAGCATCGTGCACGGCCAGGACTATCCGAACAAGCCGGTTCGAATACTGTGTATCGGTCCCGGCGGCAGCAGTGATTTCACGGCCAGACTGCTCGCGTCCGGAATTTCCGCGCCGTTGAACCAGAACGTCGTTGTTGAAAATCGCCCCGGGCTGCTCGGAATGGAAGCGGTATCTAAAGCGGCGCCTGACGGCTACACGCTGCTGATGGCGGGGGGTAATTTTTGGACTGCACCGTTGATAGAAAAGACTGCGTACGATCCCGTACGCGATTTCTCTGCGGTGACGTTGGTGGTCACATCGCCAGCGCTCCTCGTGGTACATCCCGCACTGCCAGTGAAGTCGGTGAAGGAATTGATCGCACTGGCAAAAGCCCGGCCCGGCCAGCTCAATTATTCGTCAGCGACGACAGGCGGCGCAGGGCATCTCGCTGCGGAATTGTTCAATGAGATGGCGCATACTAAAATCGTTCGCATCCCTTATAAGAACACCGGCCAGTCCATTACAGACCTCATGGGCGGCCACGTTCAGTTGTCGTTTGCTCAAACAAGCGCCGTCGAACAGTATGTGAAATCCGGCAGATTGAGAGCTCTGGCGGTGACCAGCGTGAAGCCGTCGCCATTAATGCCTGGACTGCCTACCGTAGCCGCCACCTTGCCGGGTTATGAAGCGGTAAATTTCCTCGGCGTCTTTGCTCCTGCTAACACACCGCCGCCTATCATCAACAAGCTGCATGCGGAAATTGTGCGGTGGCTCGCCAGGCCCGAAGTAAAAGAACGCTTTCGCAACACAGGCGTAGAAACCGTCGGCAGCTCACCCGAGGAGCTTGCTGCTGCGGTCAAAGCCGACATCGCGAGGCTTAGCAAAGTCATAAAAAATCTTAATATCAAGGCGGATTAGCGCCGAAATCCGAGCGCAAGACGCGACGAAGATCGCCGTCACACGGGAGAACCCAATGCACAATTTTTTGTCGATTACGAAACCGGCTTTTGTAGTGCCGCCGACCTCAGCCACGCAGTCAAGCGCAGAGGGCGCCGAAGCTTATCCGAATCGTCCCATACGCTTCATCGTACCTTTCGCTGAAGGCGGCCCCGCGGATCTGACGGTCCGTATCCTTGCTGAGAAGCTGACCGAGAGCTGGGCACAGCCGGTGATCATCGACAATAAAGACGGTGTCAACGGCATAGTCGGATCAGACGTCGCCGCCAAAGCTGCCCCCGACGGCTACACGATAGCATTCGTCAACAGCACCTATTTCATCAACCCCAGCGTCTATCGAAACTTGCCGTTTGATCCGATTAAGGACTTCACGCCGATATCGCTGTTTTCGAACAGTCCCGTCGTTCTCGTCGCCAACCGGTCTATCCCTGTCAATTCGGTAGACGAGCTGATTGCATACGTAAAGGCGCATCCCGGCAGGCTCAAATACACTTCCGGCGGCGCCTACGGCAGCCCGTCGCACGTCGCGGGCGAGCTTTTCAACATGATGGCAGGGATCAAAATACCCTATGTAGCCTCGGGCAAAGGGCATGGCGCAGCGGGCGCGGCGCTTTCTGACGGGCGCGATGTGCAATTGATGTTTGACGCCGTGCTTAGCGCTATGCCGCATATTAGAAATGGCGAATGGCGCGCGCTCGCCAGTACGACCGCGCAGCGTGCCAAGGCGATGCCGGATCTGCCGACGATCGCAGAATCGGGGGTACCCGGATATGAAGTGAGCTCTTCGCAGGGGATAGTGGCGCCCGCCGGAACGCCACCCCCGATAGTCGACAAGCTGAGCCGTGAAATCGCACGAATAGTTCAATCCGCGGACGTCAAAGAACGTTTCTTCAAAGATGGGAAAGAGACGACAGGCACTACGCCCCAGGCGTTTGCGACGTACATAAAAACCGAAATGGAGAAATGGGCGAAAGTCGTCAAGAGTGCCGGCATTAAAGTTAAAGACTATGCGAACTGAATAGTGTGCGCCCCGACGATAGCCCGACAGATTATCGTCGATCTACATTGCGGCTAACGGACGCCGGTCTGGGTGGAAAATATGGCGTTTGACCTGTTGATCAAGAACGGTCGCGTGATCGATGGTTCCGGGATGCCGGCATTCCGTGCCGATGTCGGAGTGCGTAACGGAAAGATCGCCGAGATAGGTAAACTCCGTGGTATCGCGCAACGTACCATTGATGCCGACGGCTTGGTGGTTGCCCCGGGATTTTTAGATACTCATTGTCACTACGATGCGCAGGTGACCTGGGATCCCTTGTGCACGTTCTCGTGCTATCACGGCGCCACTACGGTGATCATCGGGAACTGTTCGGTCGCGTTAGCGCCGGTGCGTCCCGGCGCTGGAGAGCGGCTGGCAGAGTATCTGTCATACGTCGAAGCGATACCGATGGAGACGCTGCGGACGGTAGACATACGCTGGGAGACCATAGGCGAATACATGGCGGCGCTGGAAGCGCGCCTGGGGGTCAATGTCGGCAATTTGATAGGTCATACGGCCGTGCGCCATTACGTGATGGGTAATGAAAGCCAGGGGCGGGTCGCCACTGCCGCGGAAACCGAAAGGATGCGCGGCATAGTGCGTGACGGAATTGCGGCCGGAGCACTCGGATTATCGGTCTCTAGGGTTAAAGCTCACTACGATCCCCAGGGCGTCAACATTCCCGCTTTCTGGGCCGATGAAGACGAGATCTTCGCGCTTTGCGACGTACTGGCAGAGCTCGGAACGGGCGTTATTCAGGCAGGTGGCGGCAGTCCAGCCGAGCTGCACAATCGATTGATGAGCCGTCTTGCCGAAGCGACCGGTCGCCAAGTCGTTTATAACAGCCTCATCCACTCGGAGAAGCAACCGGAGCTATGGAAAAAACACATCGCGCTCGTCGATGAGACCGCGAAGTCGGGCATACGTGCAAATCCAATGTGTACCCCTAACACGACTACCCATCGCTTCACCATGCGCAACCAGCAGGAATTTCGCGGAGTGCCGACCTGGCATCCTATCCTGACGGCTTCCGATGCCGACAAGCTGCGCGCGTACAGCGATCCTCAGGTGCGCAAACAATTGCACAACGAGGTGATCGAGTGGGTCGCTGACATTCCTGCAGCTATGATAGGGCGTAACTGGTACGACAAGGTCTGGGTGGAAAAGACGGTACTGGCCAAGAACGAGAAGTGGCGCGGCAAGACCGTGCGTGAGCTCGCCGAGGCGCAGGGTAAGGGCATCATCGATGCATTCATGGATTTGGTGGTGGAAGAAAACCTGGATACGGTTTTTTTGCGCGGCGTGCTCGGCTTTGATAAGGAAATCTCGAGCAAGATTCTTAATTATCCGCACGCTTATATCGGCCTCTCGGATGGCGGCGCTCACGTGCAGTTCCAGAGCGGCGTAGGTTATAGCAGCCGTCTGTTGGGCTATTGGGTGCGCGAGCAAGGGATTATGTCGCTGGAGCACGCGGTGAGGCGGCTCACTTTTGAAAACGCTTCAGTGTTTGGAATCTACGATAGAGGCTTGCTGCGGCCCGGCCTGGCGGCCGACATTGCGATCTTCGATCCGGAAACCGTCAATCCACTACCTGAAGACGTAGTCCATGATTTTCCGGCCGGTGCTTGGCGCATGCGGCAGCTCGCAACCGGGATGCACTACACGATAGTCAACGGCCAGGTATTGATCGAAAACGGACGGCCTACCGGCGCCTTGCCGGGGCGCGTACTGAGAAATAGCATGTACCGGCAGCGCCCAGCACCGTAGTCGATCTTTTTTTGATTTGCTGTCGCATGGCTATTCAAGCTTGATATCGTTATCCTTGATGATCTTCGTCCAGCGCTCCAGATCGCTTCTGAGAAAAGCACCGTACTCTTCGGGAGTGGACCCCAGCGGCTGCTGAGCCTGTTGCAGCAGTCGAGACAACATGTCGGGATCGTTCAGTGTCTTGAGAATTTCGCCATTGAGCCTTTTAACGATCGCGGCTGGCGTTTTGCTTGGCGCAACCACGCCAAACCACGAACCGGTTTCAAATCCCGGCATCGCTGTTTCGTTCAGTGTGGGCACCTCAGGCAGCAGCGGCGAGCGCTTCATACCGGTAACTGCAACCGCCTTGATGCGCTTATCCTTTACCAGTCCCAATACGGCTATCGGCGCCTGCATCGCGAATTGGATGCGGCCGCCGGCGAGATCGTTAAGGCCTTCGGGTCCACCCTTATAAGGAACGTGCAGGGCTTTCAGGTTATTGTTGGCCTGCAAAAAGAGTAGAACCGACAAATGGGTGCTGTTACCGGTTCCCCCTGAGCTGAACGCAAGCTTGTCCGGATTCGCTCTCAAATGGGCGATGAATTCAGCGGGCGAGCCGGAGGGAACGGAAGGGTGTACGACGAGTACCAGCGGCGCGGACGCAACGAGTGCGATAGGCGCGAAGTCCGTGAGCATGTTGTAGCCGAGCTTCTCCCCGAATGCACGACTCAGCACTAGGCTTGCGGTATTGACGAGCAACGTATAGCCGTCCGGTTTGGACCTAGCCACATATTCGGCGCCTATGTTGCCGTTGGCGCCAGGCTTGTTCTCGACGAACACGCTGACATTCATTTGTGTCGCGAGTTTGTCGGCTATCAGCCGGGCGATCGCATTAGTCCCGGCGCCCGGTGGGAATCCGACGACTACCCTGATCGACGACGCGGGATAACTGTCTTGAGCCAATGCAGACGCGGTCATCACTAATAGCAAAAAGCTCAGCGCTATCGATGCTGTGTTTTTCATGAAGCCGCTCCTTTCCGGCGTCAATCCGCTCTTATGCCGGCGTCCTTGATGATCTGGCCCATTCTGTCGATTTCGGCTTTTATAAGGCGTTTGAATTGATCGGGTGAACTGGCGATCGTGTCTACTCCAGTAGTTAAAAATCGTTCCCTCACGTCGGCTTTATTGAGCACCCGAACGATTTCCTGGTTCAGACGGTCGATGATCACCGCTGGCGTGCGCGCGGGCGCGAAAATTCCTTGCGGCGCTCCCGATTCAAATCCGGGCAGTGAAGCGTCGACCGTCGGCAGGCCCGGAACGACCGCCGAGGGCTGTGCGCTGTCCACCGCCAGTCCTTTCAGCTTACCTGCCTTGACGAGCGTCGCCGATGCTACCGGAGCGAACATCACCTGCACCTGGCCGCTGAGTAAATCGTTGATCGCCGCTACACTGCCTTTATACGGAATATGCAGCATATCAATCCGCGCCAAAGACTTGAATAATTCCCCGGCCAGGTGCCCTGCCGAGCCCACTGCGGTAGACGCGTAGTTGAGCTCACCCGGTTTCGCTTTTGCTAGAGCGATCAACTCCTTCACCGAAGTTACAGGCAGAGAAGGCGTCACGACCAGAATATGGGGCGCGCTCGTGGTGAGCGAGATCGGTGCAAAATCTTTGATCGGATCGTAAGGCACCTTACCCAAGAGCGGCCCGAACCAAAACGTGGACCCTGCTGCAAGGAGCGTATACCCGTCTGGCGCTGCTTTCGAGACGATCTCTCCAGGAATCACGCCGCTCGACCGATTATCTATGATGACCGGCTGGCCCATGTTGCTCGCCATGCCTTGTGCAACAACGCGCGCCATAAAGTCGCTGCCGCCTCCGGCTCCGGTAGTAACTATGCGTATGGGTTTGGTCGGAAAGCTCTGGGCGACCGCATATTGCAGATGCAAAGCCATCAGCGCAACCGGGACGAGCCATCGGATGTCACGTGGTATCACCATGACTGCCTCACATAACCTGAACAGGTTCAATCGGGCGGACCCGTATCATTGATGGAGCGAGCGATGATGATGGTATGATATATAAAAATTACCCTTTCCGCTGCAGGCGCGTGTGTGCTGGAAACGCGGTACGCAATTCTCCTGTGCAGAGCTGCACCAGTTCGAGGAGACGATTCATGGAATATCGCTGCATTTCCGCCGATTGCCACATTGACCTCTGCTGGATGCCTCACGATCTGTTCGTCTCGAATGCCTCACAGGCGATGAAGGACCGCATGCCCTACGTGACGCAAGGACTCGACGGTCCAAAGTGGGTCACCAAGTCGGGGATCGACATGCGCTATGCAAGCGGCAAGGGTGGGACCGGCCCAACGGGCAGTGGAATGGGACAGTATTTTCCGGGAAAAGCCTATCGTTTCGATCGCATAGCTTCAACGGGTCTTTATTCCGATGGTGCTCAGGGCATTTTGCGTCCCACAACGCCCGAGCTGCGGATACAGGATCAAGATCGTGACGGACTGCAAGCTGAGGTGTTGTACGGTCTGCTGCATGCGGGTAATGCGATGACCGATCATGAGGCTGCAGTCGAGTTTTATCGCATCTATAACGATTGGCTCTCTGAGTTTTGCAGCTACGACCGCAGGCGCTTTGTTGGCTTGGCTTCTATTCCCAGTTACACCGTGGAGGTGGCGGTAGCAGAAACGCGCCGCGTCGCCAAACTCGCTTTGGGGGGACTCGACTTTCCCGTTCGCCACGGCATGACCCCTTTATGGAATCCTTATTGGGATCCTTTTTGGCAGGCCGCGGCGGAAACAAAATTGCCCGTGCACTTTCACACGATAGGCGCCGCACCGGAGCCGCCATTGCCGGAAGGGTTGCCGGAAACCGCCAAAGCTGCGAGCTTTGCAACCAGGGTAGGCGGATTCCAGTTACACATGGCGAATATACTCGGTGCGGTAATCCACGGCGGGGCGCTCGAACGGTTTCCCGACCTTCGCATCGTGCTCGGCGAGAGCGGGATCGGCTGGATACCTTACGTTCTCGACCGTATGGACTATGAATACGAAAATCGCTTCCAGAAACTGCTCGCTCTAAAGCAGAAGCCCAGCGACTATTGGCGCCGGCAATGCCGTGCGACTTTTCAGAACGACCGGATAGGCGGCAAGCTGCTGGATGATCTGGGCGTCGAGAATGTGATGTGGGGGTCCGACTATCCGCACGGTGATAGCGTGTTTCCGGATTCGCAGGAGTACATTGAAAGGCAATTCGCCCATCTACCCCACGCGACACAACGCAAGATTACCTGCGAGAACGTCGGCAAATTCTACGGGTTGATGGCTGCGTAATTGATACCTACGCGAAGCAGAGGCAGCACGCCTGCTCGTTTGAAAGCCGCATACGTGTGCAATTCATGCCCGAACTGCTGCCCTGAGCACGTCACCGCCTCGCCATACACGACCAACTATCGAAGCACCGGTGCGGCCCTGGATGATCTACTACAGCTGACGATCGCGAACGCGGGCCTGGCATGCCGCATGGGAAATCCGTTCAGATTGAGAGCACTCGCGGTGACGAGCACCCAGCCCCGGGGGATGGCTGCCGTTGCCCATCGACGGTGTCCGGCTGTTCGCTATAGGTATGATGGGTGCGCGCCGGCGCCGGCGTCCATCATCCGCGGCTGAATCAAGAAGTCGTCCGCGGGATGCGCGAGCCGGACATCGAGAGCGGCGAGGCTAATCAAAGACGCGCATACCGGCGTCGAATAGTTCACCTTGTTCCTATCGTCACCATGTTGGTCATACCAGCACCGTCAACCGGATCTAGCTCGCCCCAGCAGTCCACCGCACGCGAACAGGACCCCGTTCATCCAGAACAGCGGGGCTAGCCCGAAGGCCGACCCTATCGCGCCCAAGAGGATGGGGCCCGCGACGCGTGCGACCTGGTTGACGGTAATGCGCAGGCCCAACGCCTCACCGGAGCGGTCCTCAGCTGAAACGCTGTACATGAGCATCATCGTGATCGGAGTCGCACAACCCATCGCGAGCCCGAACACAGCAGCGACAGCCCCCAGAGCCACGGCGGTTTGGCAAAATGGTACGAACGCAAAGCTTGCTGCGCCCACCAGGAAGGCATAAGCGAGCACTCTTTGCTCGTCGAGCAATGTGATTAGGCGCGTGAGCAGCAGGCGTGACACGATGACGGCCAATGATGTGGTCGCGAGCAGGGTGCCGATCACGTAAGCGGGCAAGCCCATGCTAACTGCATATGCCGGCAAATAGAACTGAAATACATCCTGCCCCGCGTGCTGCAAGCTAGAGGCAGCGAGCACGCGCCGCACGCCAGGCTGCGCAAGCAGACTGCTCATGCTGCCCGAACGGGTCGCGCCTCGCTTGCCGCGGGGTAAGCTCGCGCCGCGAAATATGAGGAGTGCCGCGGGGAAGAGCGCCAGTACCGCGAGCACTAGAAATGCAGCCTGGTGACCTGCCCGATCCACCAAAAGGCCGGCCAACAAGGGTCCGAGTAGACCGGTGAACGAACCGCTGAGGCTGTAATTGCCATAATTTTTCGTACGCTCGCGCGGCCCGCTGAGCATCCCGACGAGGTTCTGGAGCGGCACGTTGAAAAAAGAGAGTGCGATGCCCAGCAAGGCTGCGGCCGCAAAAACGCCGGGTAAGCCCGACGATAGCGCAGCAAGCGACATGCTCGCCGCGGTGCCGCCGGCGGCGCACGCAAGCAGCCAGCGCGAACCGAAGCGATCGGATAGCCGGCCGCTGATCCATGAAAAAAACATCGGGAAAATCGCCAACGTCGCCGCGAGCACGCCGAGAGCAAAAGGCTGCGCACCGGCGCCCAACGCAGCGAGCGTCAGCACGACCCGTCCTGCCGACACAACGATGCCGGCCGAGGCATTCAACACGAGCGCAAAAGCAATCATCATGAGCGTCACCGCAGACGTGCGGTACAGCACTTGATTCCGCCGGAGCCTTTTGGAGCAGCGGCTCCACTGTAAATCTACTTGCGTCGTTTAACTGCGCTCAGTCGCCGTACTTTGCATGACCGTGGTGCGATGCATACGCCGGCGCTGCGGCAGCGCATAGTCGAAAGTCGCTTTGTGCTGCGTTGAACAGTCGTCCCACATAACCAGATCGTGCACACGCCAGCTGTGTATATAAAGGAACTGCGGCTGCACACAGTGTGCGGTCAATTCAGCGAGCAGATCTTTGCTTTCGTCTTCGGGTACATCGAGGATGCGCACGGTATAGCCCTCGCTTACGTACAGGCATTTGCGGCCGGTAACCGGATGGGTGCGCACCACCGGGTGCGCCGCCTCGGCATTTTTCTTCTGTTCAGCGCTGCGCTCCTCCCTGCGGTGCCCGGCCTGCAAGCTTTTTTGATCGCGCAAGGTGAGACTGTGCAGCGCGTGCAATCCGTCGATGCGCTTCTTCATGGCAGCGGATAGCGCGTCATATGCCGCAGTCATGCTCGCAAAAGCAGTAGCGCCCAGTGGGCCATGGTGATCGTACGGAACTTCGATGGCGCGCAGCAACGAAGCGGCATGCGGGTTTTCGGCATAAGCGCCATCGGTGTGCCAAAACATACCCGAATCATAGCTGCCTATGTACTTGTCGCCCTCCTTGATATTGGAAACAATGTGAATTTCCGGACGCAGATCATGCCTGCCTCTTGCGAGCGGAAGCTTGCGCAATTCACCGATGCGGGCACTGAAGCGGATATGGTCATCATCGGTCAACTCACGACCGCGAAAGAAGACAACTTCGTGCCGATAAAATGCCGCTTTCACCTGTTGAAAGGTGGCATCGTCTATCTCCTGAGTGAGATCGACGCCACGAATTTCCGCACCTAGTGCGGCGCCAGTCGGAATGACTTCAAACATGCGGGTATCCTGTGAGGCGAGGGAAATTGAGCACCAGCGCTTGCAGCCCGTGCGCGCCGGCACGAATAGGAAAGGGCCCGTCTTGCGGTTCGACGAATACTAACGCCCACGTCTGATATTCTGTGTTTGCATGAAGAAGGCTGCCCTTCGTCACGATTAGATATTGACCGGCGCCGTGAACAGGATCGGGAGCGCAGACTTGCGCATTTGGCTTTACACTCAAGGTAAATGCGGCAAGCCCTTGCTCGTCGTGTATGCCGGGAACCGCATGTAACTCTGAATCTACAGGTGCCGTTCCCTCAAACGCTCCGGTAAAGCTGACTGCGCGTGTAATCTGCCAGGGCCGCCGGTTGGCGACTTGCCTTAATTGCTCCCGTTGCTCCGGAAGGCGCTGCGAGCCAGGATCGTGTTGCACGCGCAGCACAAAAAAACTCAAACCTATTTCCCGATCGGCAACGAGCGGTCCATAAGGCGTATATGCCCGCGAAAAGTGTACGCCGTAAGGGATCAGATCGTGCCGCCCCAGCTTGCCTCTGCCGGCGACGATGACCTGAAATTGATCGCATGTATGAAAGTGGGCGCCCGAAGCGCGTCCCGGGTCCCATTGCGTCAACGCAGCCCAACAGGTGGGAGCATCTGCCGAGGCAGTGGCATCAGCGAGCGTGGTATGACCGAAAAAAGGGACATGGATATTTCCGCGCGTAGTCCCTCTCTGCGCATCCCCTCTATTTCTAAACTGCTTACTTTGAGCAGCTTCGTACGCAAGCATCATCACCATGGGACTCTCCGCGCACACGGCAGTCGATTTCTACCACATTCGACGTCGATTGTTAAGGAGTGAACGTAAAACGATAGATTTATGCTCACATCGCAAGGAGCGCTGTGTTTGGTATCATGCTGATGATGCAATTGCGCATGAGTTTCGACGCTGCTTCGCATCCTGGAGAGCCGTACCATGACGTCATGTATTACCGGATGGATCTGTGTCGTCGTACTGGTTCTAGGTGCGGACTCTGTGAACGGACAGAATTATCCGAGCAAACCTATACGCATAGTCGCCTCTCCGGTGGGCGGCAGCGGTGATTTTCATGCGCGTTTGATCGCGCAGGGCATATCGGCGTCTTTGGGGCAACCGGTAGTCGTGGAAAATCGCGGTGGTGGCGGGAATATCTTAGGCGAAATAGCCGCTAAGGCCGCCCCCGACGGCTATACCCTGCTCAACAACGGATCGAGCTTTTGGATCGGACCTCTTTTGCAGAAAGCGCCCTACGATCCCGTCAAAGACTTTGCACCGGTTACGTCTACCACCAGCTCACCTAACATACTTGTGATACATCCTTCGATACCGGTAAAGTCGGTCAAGGAATTGATCGCTTACGCGAAGGCGAGGCCAGGGGAGCTTAACTACGCTTCAGGAGTGACAGGCTCGGAGCCTCATCTCCTGGCGGAATTATTCAAGGCGATGGCAGGGATCGACATAGTGCGCATCGCCTACAAAGGTACGGGGCTCGCCGTCAGCGATCTGTTGGGAGGTCAGGTACAACTTTTATTCGGTAGTGCAGCTTCTGTGGCGCCGCATCTGAAAACTGGAAGATTGACCCCGTTGGCAGTCACCAGTGCACGCCCATCGTCGCTGTATCCCAATCTGCCTACGGTAGGGGCCACTCTGCCCGGCTATGCCTCGGCATCGATGCAAGGGATATGGGCACCGGCTGGAACGCCACGCGCTATCGTCAACCGGCTGAACCAGGAAATCGCCCGGTTCATCAACAGCGCCGACGTGAAAGAGAAGCTTTTCAACATAGGTGTAGAGCCCGACACCAGCTCTCCGGAAGAGTTTGCGGCGGTCATAAAATCTGAAACCGTGCGCATGGCTAAAATCATCAAGCAACTCGGTATACGTCCAGAATGAAAGCAGCGTTGGTGACCGATCAGTAGACTTGCCAGGATAGGCGGTCGGCAATGGTGTCGCATTTATTCGCTGCGTATCCCGGCGCTCTTGATCAATTTGCCCATAATCGACATCTCGCTTTTCATCGTCTTGGCCAGCTCGGCTGGTGAACTCGCCACGATCTCTGATCCGGCATTGAAAAATTTTTCCTTGATCTCTGGCCTGGTGAGCACCCGCACGGTCTCCTGACTTATGCGGGCGATGCTGGCAGCGGACGTATTTGCCGGAGCGAACATGCTCGACGTATTCACATTCTGATAACCCGGCAGTCCCGATGCGGCTACCGTCGGCAGCCCCGGAAAGAGCGCGGTGGGTTCTGCACTGGTGACTGCGAGCGCCCTCAATTTCCCTGCTTTCACTTGCTGTATCGCGCCTGCCAGAGAAACAAACATAAGTTGTACGCGGCCGCCGATCAGGTCATTCACTGCTTGTCCAGTGCTTTTATAAGAGATGCGGACGATGTTGACTCCTGCCATGCTCTTGAATAATTCGGCGGCGAGATGATTGGTGGAACCGGCCGGGCCCGAAGCGTAGTTAAGCTCGCCAGGTTTGGATTTGGCCAAAGCGATCAATTCCGTGACGGACCTGGCCGCTACTGACGGATTTACAGCCACGACGTTCGGTGAGCTTGCCGCGAGCGTAATCGGTGAAAAATCCCGCACCGGATCGTATGGCGTCCTTTGCATCAGTGGTCCCACCCAAAAGGTCCCACCGGTAACCAGCAGCGTGTAGCCGTCCGGTGTGGCTTTAGAGACGATTTCTGCAGGGATGATCCCCGCTGGCCTGTTGTCTACGATCACCGGCTGATCAAAGGCGGCGGAAAGCCCCTGAGCGATGAGCCGCGCAGTGAGGTCACTGCCACCCCCGGGTTCGGCGGTGACTATGCGCAGCGGACGGTTCGGATAATTTTGGCCGCGCACTACGTCGGGCGCGAAGATTATCAGCTGAACGGCAATTAATGCCAGAACCCTGCGAACGCATAGCGTCGGCGCTGTTGCGAAACGTTGAGACTCGAGCCGCATGGATGGGTAGGCGCGGGATGCGTCCATTATTCGGTGCGTATGCCCGCGTCCCGGATGACCTTGCCCATAGTCGCCATTTCTGACTTTATCATCGCCGCGAATTGCTCGGGGGAGCTGGCGACAGGATCCATCCCCGCGTTCAGTAGCCTTTCTCTCGCTTCTGGCGTCTTGAGAAAACGTACAAGTTCCTGATTGATACGGTTGATCACCACCGCAGGCGTTCTAGCAGGCGCGAACAGCCCGTTAAAGGACACACTTTGATAACCCGGGACACCAGCGGCAGTCACTGTGGGCAAGCCGGGTGCTAACGGAGACATTTCGGCGCTAGTCACCGCTAAGGCTCGTAACCTTCCAGTTCGCACGTGCGGTAGTGTAGTGCCGGTCGTTCCCAACATCACCTGCACTTCGCCGGCAATCAAAGCGTTGACCGCAGGTCCGCCGCCTTTATACGAGATACGAACGATGTTGATGCCGGCCATGGCCTTGAATAACTCCGCAGCCAGATGGCTGGACGTGCCGTTCGGTCCAGAACCATAATTAAGCTCCCCCGGCCTCGCCTTGGCTAAGGCAACCAAGTCCTTTACGGACTTTGCCGGGACTGAAGGATGAACGACCAGAACGTTAGGTGAGGTCGTCGCCAAACTGATGGCCAAGAAATCGCTCACTGGATCGTAAGGTACTTTCTGCATCAGCGGTGCGACTATAAAAGAGCTCGACGTAAGCAGCAGGATATAGCCGTCATGCGGCGCCTTGGCGACGAATTCTCCCGCGATATTCGCGGGCCGGTTTTCTACGATTACGTTTTGCCCTAAGCTGCCGGCAATGCCTTGCGCTATCAAACGCGCCGCCAAGTCATTGCCGCCTCCTGCATCGGCGGTGAGTATGCGTATGGGCTTGATGGGAAAATCCTGCGCGGCAGCTTCGCCTGCAGCCAATGCGAGCAGGCCCAGCGCGTATGTCTTTGCTGTGACAGTGCACTTCGACATGGCTCTACAGACCTATGACCACCTCGTCGCCGTCCCAGGAGAAGTCAGTGGTGATTTTCTGGTCCGTACAGCACCACTTAACGTAATCGTACACCTCGCCGCTTCGCGGGTCGCCACGCGTTAAAACCTCGGGCTGTGCATGTTTGTTGATCATCAGCGGCAAGTAACCAGCGCGTAGCAGCTTCTTGTCGGAAATAATGCATTTCGCGATGATCGATTTCCTCGAATCGACAGGATAGTCGTAATCCAGATACTCTTCATCGAGCGCTATGCCATAAGCGGCTTTATACGACGTTTGTTGCCCCTTGCGATACGAAGGCTGCACGAAGTTGCACAGACTGTAGAAAATGGGCTTGCCTTTGTAGACCTCGATGCCCTTGAGGATATGTGCATGGTGGCCGAAGATGACGTCGACTCCGGCGTCTATGGCTGCGTACGCGACTTCCTTTTGGTACATGGCGATGACGGCGGGCACAAAATGCACGCCCCAGTGTATCGACATGACTACGACATCTGCGAGGGGCTTTACTTTTTTAACGTCTTCGACGAGTGCCGAGAGATCTTCCTTGTGAGCCAACGTAACGATCTTGGGAGCTGTTCCGGGTTGCCAATCCGTCTGTTCATAAAAAGTCGACGCTCTCATAGGGGCGCAGCCGGATGTATTGCGTGTCGCCTCGAAGCCTTTGGGCAAAACAGAACAATAAGCCAGAAATGCGACTTTATTTCCGTTGCGCTCCAATATCAAAGGTCTGCGCGCTTCATCGATGTTCTTGCCGACCCCTATCACGGCGATGTTGTTCGTCGTTAGCGTGTTGATGGTTTCGAAGAATGCTTCGTCTCCACGGTCCAAATGATGGTTACCGGCAAACGACATCACGTCGAAGCCCGCATAGGTGAGACCGGACACCCGGTCAGAGGGAATTTGCTTGCCGGTAGGCGCCTGACGCTGGCGCTCGCCTTTTTCCGATAGATTGGCCTCGAGCTGACCAAACAATATGTCTGCTTGCCTGAGTGTAGGTAATGCCAGTTCAAAAAGTGTTTCGGGATGCGGCCTGCCCGGGACCGTATCGCCGACGCCCAAAACAGATACTTTGCCTGCACTCATCTCTGCCCTTTCCTTAACCAGAAGATTACCTTTTAAGCCCCAGCAAGTTTGCCAGGTATCGCTTTGAATAACGATCTTCCGCAAGCAGCATCAACTCGTACGTCTCTGTTATTTGGGGTCCGGTGAAGCGAAATGGCATGACGGGAGGTATATCGTTCCTGATGCTGTCGCTGGCAACCGCTTTACTGGCTACGACCTGGCCCTCTCTGGACAACATCCAGTTGATAAACACTTTCGTCGCATTGGGATGGGTTTGATTCTTGATGGCTGCCAAACGCACTATTCGGAACATGCTTCCCTCCTTCAGATTGAGCGGTTTGATCGGCGCTCCGGCCATATAAGCTTTCATCCCTGTGGCGCTGCCGATGAATCCGCCTATGGGAAACTCACCGCGCACCAACTTGTCCATGCCTTCTTCGGCGCCACCGGTGCCACCGAGCGTCGCATTTCTATAGAGCTTGACGAAATAATCTTCGGTCAAGACTTTAGCATTCACCAATACGAGTAGTTGGCTGTCGGGATCGGAAGCATAGAGAGGATTATTGAGGAAAATTTTTCCCTTCCACTTGGGATCGAGCAGGTCGTTGTACGACTTTGGCTCTTCTTCCGGTTTCACGAGCTTGGTGTTGATCCAAAGTCCGTTGTATATCCTGATCGCCTCCAGCAGCTGACCCTCGGCATCTTCTATGGGAGGATTGAGAAACTTGTCTTTTTCCTTGGCTGCAGGGAGATTTTGGGCAATGCTGTCGAGATAGCCGTCCCTTTTTAAGATATTGATGTACGAGCCCGCGGCATCGAACACTTCAGCAACGTAACTCTTCGATTTTTGCTCGGTCCTTACCTTTTCGGTGCGGACTACGCCCCTGCCGCTGATCAATTCCAGCGCGATCCCGTATCTATCCTTGAAGGCCTTGCTGATCTCTGCGCCTGCCGTGCCACCGAAAGTGGTGGTGGAAAAATTTACCACCCCTTCCTTTTTAGCCGCGTCCACGACTTTTTGCCAGGCCTGCTCTTCAGCAGTGACCGCCGCAGTCGTCGCGGCAATGCAGGGCAGATGAGCCAGCACTAAGATGAGCAGCGCAAAGATCCGCATATTTTCCTCCGTCTATTACCGAAGAGATCAAGCAATACGAACGTTCAGTCCTATACCACCGACAACCTGCGGGTGTGTGTTCTGCAATCGGAGTGTGGCGAGATCCATCGTCAGCTACACGCGGTCTAAGCGCTTCCCGCAAAAAGTCATTCTGTAATCAGTCGCGGTCGAATGCCAATCACTTTATTTTGACCGGTCATAACCTGTAGCTATGGATAGGCGAGCGGCCGCCAAAAATGGCAACTCTGCCGTGTCTTGCAATGGCTCATGTTATAGTCCCGAGACGCTAGACAGTTTGCTTACCCGCTACACGAGGAACGCCGTATGTAATAGCGGCTGACTCGCAAAATACCCTTATTCAAGCTTGATGCCGGCATCGCGAATTACTTTGCCCAAGCGCGTCATTTCGGATCTCATCGTAGCAGAAAGCTGTTCCGGAGAACTGCCGACGGTCTCCACCCCGAGGCTTAACAACCGTTCTTTCAATTGAGGCTGATTGAGGAGTCGGACTATTTCCACGTTCAGTCGATTGATGATCGCTGGAGGTGTATTGGCGGGCGAAAATATGGCTTGAGAAGTTGCCGCTTCAAATCCAGGCAGCGTCGATGCCACGGTAGGCAACCCGGGAAATAACGGCGACGGTTGAAGTTTTGACACCGCCAAAGCCTTTAATCTGCCCGCTTTGACGTGCGGCGCCCCTGAGCCTCCGCTGGTGAATTGCATCTGGACTTCGCCGCTCACGCCCGCGGTGAGCGCCGCGGCAGTGCTTGCGTAATTAATACGCACGATTTTGATGCCGGCCATAGCGTTGAATAATTCCGCGGCCAGATGATTGGCAGAGCCCGAATTGTTCGATGCATAGTTCAGTTCGCCCGGCTTGACTCTGGCCAAAGCGATCAATTCCTTGACTGACTTCACCGGCAACACTGGATGCACAACAAGCAGCTGAGGCGAGCTCGCGATGAGAGAAATCGGTAAAAAATCTTTTATCGGATCATAGGGCGTCTTTCCCAACAGCGTGCCTATCCAGAAGCTGTCGCCGTGGAGAAGCAGGGTATAGCCATCTGGCGCCGACTTGTTTACGACTTCTGCGGGAATAACAACGCTTCCGGCCCGATTGTCTACTATCACCTGCTGCCCCAATGGGCCTGAAATCCCCTGCGCGATCAAGCGTGCCGACAAATCGGCAGCTCCTCCGGCGGCGCCGGTAACTATCCTGATGGGTTTGTTCGGATAGCTCTGGCCATACACCGCGTCCCCTAAAACCATCAGCCCAAGCGGGAGCGCCAATATAACAGCATGCAGGCCCATACTTCCTCCAAAACGAAAGAGTCTACTCTATCGACTCAATTCGGCAGCGATCATCTTCATGCATACCTGCGTATGACTGCCACGTGATGGCTTGCTCGCTTGGATTTGGGCGTAAATCTCGTCGAGTAAGGCATCTCTGCAGGTGTTCTGATTCGTTTTCAAGTATTCTTTCTTGGATGGCTTAGAAAGCCACCGCCTCCCAGCATCAATGCGTTGATCCAAAATACAGGGAAGAGACCGAATGCAGATGCGATAGAACCAAATATCGTGGGGGTTATCACCTTGGTAAGATGATTTACTGTCATCTTCAAACCCATGGTTTCTCCCGATCGGCCCTCAGGGGCATTGCTGAACATGAGCATCGTTACGATGGGTCCGCAGCATCCCATGCCTAGCCCGAACACGAAAGATATCAGCGCGAGCATGGTGGCGTCGGTAAAGAACGGAACCATCATCAAGCTGCCAGCACCCGCATAGAATGCGTAGGCGAGTAGTCTTTCCTCCCCGAACTTTGCTATCAGCCGCGCTAAGACCAGCCGAGTAGCGAATGCTGCAGCCGGGTACATAGCGAGAACGACGCCGATGGCGGAAGCGGACAAGCCTACAGCATGCGTGTAAACCGGCATGTAGAACTGATAAAGGCTGTCGCCGGTATTCTGCAGACTGCCGGTCACGAGTGTCCTTCTAACGCTCACATCGCCGAGCATCGATCGCAGCCCGCCGCCTTTGCGGCTGGTGTGGCGCGTAGCCGCCGGCAGCGTATTGCCCCGAATCGACAATATGAGGAGCGGTATCGCCGAAAGCACCGCAAGAGAAAGGCACGCATATGCATGGCCCATGTGATCGATCGAAAATCCAGCATACAACGGTCCTATAAAGTTGCAGGCGGCATTTACTAAGCTGAAGTTGCTGAAGTTACGTGCGCGATTCGACGGCTCACTTAGAGTACCGACAAGATTCTGCGTTATCAGGTTAAAGAGGACTGCGGACAAGCCATTCATCATTCCAGAAACAAAGATAGCGGGAAGGCCGGCAAAAAAATACGGAATTAACAGGCTTACTACATTGGTAGCGGCGCCGCAGATGAGCAGCCAAAAGGGACCGAAACGGTCGGCTAATTTACCGACCTTCACCGCCAGCAGCACTGGCAGCACCGAATATGTGGCGGCGAGTATACCCACGGCAAACGGCTCTGCGCCGAGGTCGAGCGCGTACAAGGTCAGCAGTACGCGGGCCGCCAATATGCTCGTTACATGGAGCAGATTCAGCGTAAAAACGAAATAGATAAGCACGAGTGTCCGGTTGTTAAGGAAACGGCGTAGCTGCCATTTGAAGCGCGCATGCGCGGGACGTATCCCGTTCGTCCCATATGGAAATGCTACCAAAGCGCGTGTATACCTGGCCCGCCAAACGGCACGCCTGAATTACCTTCTCCGCTACGATTCCTACCTAAAGACCATCAATGCAACATGTATTGCCCTATACACAGCTTACAAATAGAATCGGCTAAATAGGGCGCTCAGGCTATCACAACGCGCAGCTTGGCGACTTGGACGCTTTTGGGGGACTAGCGCGTTGTGATTGAGGTCGTACGGATAGCTCGTTTCGCGCGGCTGTATGCCGTCCCCGGATCTGTGCGGACGGTGTCGTGCCGATTTATTCACATTGCGCTCCTGGCCGCTATGGTCGCTGCCAGGGATACGTTGACTGGGTGCTGTCTCTCGCTTGCTCAACTTTGAGCAGAAGTGACTCGGTCGCGACCTGTGAGCACCTATAGCCGAAAGCGCGCTAATGGAATAGACATTAGATGTTAGTCTGATGCAGACGATTTAACCGGCTTTGACTCGGCTTGCTTGATCACCTTGCCCATTTTTGTCCGGGAAGAACCGCCTAAGTGAGTTATTTAAGTTTCTTCATTGGAGCGCGGAATGGATCAAACAGCAAAGAAGTTCGTCAATTATGCTTTCAACCTGAGTTATGCCGACCTTCAAGACTGCTCCGGATGTAGCCGCATTTGCCGACGCCATGATGGTGCGTTACCTCGATTTCAGCGATGACTGCCTCGGGCGCAGCAGTAGAGCTGATGTACGCGATCAATAAACAATCGAAAGGTCGTGGTGGATAAAATCGAAGAGAAGTTGGTCGACTACGTCTCAGCGTTGACCTACGAAGATCTGTCGGCGGCAGCTATCCATGCTGTCAAACGCAGCATGATCGATGCTATCGGGTGTGCGCTCGCGGCCTTCGATGCCGTGCCTGTTAAAGCGCTGCGCAACCTGGCTGCACGAATGAGCGCCGTAAAGCCTGCCACGCTCATCGGCACACAAATCAGAACTTCACCCGATTTAGCGGGATTCGTCAACAGCGGCATGATCAGATATCTTGACTTCGGCGATGATTATTTCGGTGATCAAGGCGATAGCGGCCCGCATCCGAGCGACAACATCGGCGGCATACTCGCTGCTGCGGAAACTGCGGACGCCGACGGACGCACCTTGGTGCTCGGCGTCGCATTGGCATACGAGATCTGCGACCGCCTGGTCGATCAGACGTCGCTCAGGGCACGCGGATGGGATTATCCGGTGCTGCACGCGACTGCGACTGCGCTAGGCACGGCGAAAGTTTTAGGACTGACACGCGAGCAAATGCGCAATGCGCTTGCGCTCGCCGTAGTGCCCAACATTGCGTTGAGCTCGACCAAATACGGCGAATTGTCGAACTGGAAAAGCTTTGCCGGCCCTAACGGTAGCCGCAATGGATTTTTCGCTACATTGCTGGCGCGGGAAGGTCTCACCGGTCCTTCGGAGCCGTTCGAGGGCAAGGGCGGTTTTATGAAACAGCTCGACAATCCGTTCGAGCTCGATGCATTCGGCGGCAAGGGCAGAGCGTTCAAAATCGAGGACACTTTTTTCAAGTATCTGCCCGTTAGATACACTATACAGCTTCCGGTTTGGGCCGCTCTGGAGCTCGGTACCAAAGTCAAGGCGGCCGACATTGAATCGATCTGCGTATACACGGTGCAGCGCTACGCAATCAATAGGAGCGACAGTCCGGCAGATTGGAATCCGCGAACGCGGGAAACGGCCGGGCACAGCGTTCCCTACCTGGTCGCCGCGGCGCTGATAGACGGTGAGATAGGAGGCAAGACCCTGACGCCCGAGCGCTATCTCGATCCAGCGATACTTGCGACGGTGCAAAAAGTGCGTCTGCAGGAAGACGAAGAATATACGGCGGCTTTTCCCAAGACTTTTCATTGTCGTATAGAAGCGGCCTTGAAGTCAGGAGAGAAGGTCTGCGTGCACAAAATCAATCCGAAAGGACATCCGGCCAATCCCATGAGCGATGACGAGATAGCGGAAAAATTCTTGAAGCAGGTGGATACCGTACTCCCGACCAGGCAAGGAAGGAGTTTGCTCGCTCAACTTTGGGAATTAGAGAAAATAGATGATGTTAAAAAACTCTTTCCGCTGATGCTGGCGCAATCGCGTTAGGCACTCAGCTGAGATTGTGTAACACCATGGCCGGCATGCATATCTGATAGACTGGCCGAGTGACTGTCAACTGCCTCGCCTCCATAGATCTACCTGCGCACCGGCATACACGGGGATGTAGACTTTGCGAGCGCGTCCGGACTCTTTAAGCACTACACGTTCCTGGGATAATTCCGCTATCTATTGCTCCACCACGGTCGTCTGGTCATGTCGCCAAAGATCAGGCGAAAAGGAGGATTCATGCGTACACTTGCATTGCTGTGGTTTGCATTCTACATTTTGGATCTCAACCTAGCGGTGGCCCAGGATTATCCCAGCAAACCCATACACCTTTTCGTCTCGCCGCCGGGCGGCGGCAGTGACATATTCGGACGCATGACCGCGCAGGCGATTACCGGTCCTTTGGGTCAGCAAGTCGTCGTGGAAAATCATCCTGTCATCGTTAGCGGTGAGATCGTCGGGCGTGCCCCGCCCGACGGCTACAGCATCATGCTCTCCGCAAGCTCATTTACGATAGGATCGCTCATGCAAAAGGTCCCGTACGACTTGCTCACTGTGTATGCGCCCATCACTTGTGCGGCAAGCTCTCCCAACGTGCTCGTAGTTCATCCTTCAGTGCCGGTAAAAACCGTCAAGGAATTGATCGCGCTCGCCAAGGCTCGGCCCGGACAACTCAACTATTCGTCATCAGGCACTGGCGGCTCGTCGCATTTGGCGACCGAATTGTTCAAGAGCATGACCGGCACCAATCTCGTTCGCATCAACTACAAAGGTGGTGGACCTGCGGTCACCGCAATGGTGAGCGGAGAAGTGCACGTTATGTTTGCCACCGCGGGCTCGGTGATGAATTACGTCCAAGCGGGACGCTTGCGAGCCCTAGCGGTCAGTTCTTCGCAGCCCTCCGGCCTGGCCCCGGGGCTACCCACCGTCACTGCCTCGGGCGTGCCGGGCTTCGAAGCCGCACAAAATTATATTTTCTTTGCGCCGGCTAAAGTGCCCGAGCCTATTGTCAGCCGATTGAACCGCGAGATAGTACGCGCGCTCAATCAGCCCGATATGAAAAAGAAGTTTCTAGACACTGGCGCAGACGTCATCGCCGATTCTGCGCAAGCTTGCGCGGCAATGATTAAATCCGAATTGAGCAAGATGGGTAAGCTCATCAAGGAAGCCGACATTCATGCGGAGTAGGGCGCGCCGCTTAGTGCTTGCTCCGGATCACCGGACTAATCCGGCAGAGACACGGGCGACTGGTCAACTGAGATGCCTTGCTGAAACCGGCTGGAGCAAGCTCCTCCAAGAATAGTGAGTGCGCTCCCGGCGAGTGTTTCAGCGAGAAATCCCAGCGGATTGGAGGGCACCTCGTTGCGTTCACAGCACGGATTTAGTGCGCGCGCTCGACTCATCGTGATCGATGTCAGGCCGTGTCCAGCGCTCAATGAGTTCCGCTGCGCGCTTCTGGCCCCCAATACCGAAAGCGAGCGCAAGCCCAAGCGCGATTGCAGCGATGATGATGAGGAACGTTTGGCGGATGATTTCGCCAACGCCGATCTGGTCGATCGTGATCAGAATAACAAAAGCCATCATCGCGTACAGCGCGAGTCGGCCGAGCAGCACCGCTTCGCGCACGCCTATAGTACGCAGGTACGTGGTCACGGCGGCCGCAACGAAGCGCGCGAAATAAGCGCCGAAAACCAGGATGACGAGCGCAACCATCACCTTGGGTACGAAGAGTATGATGCGGCCTATCAGCTCGGTGACGTAAGCGAGCTCTAAACTGTTGAACGCTATCATCAACGCCGTGAGGATGACCAGCCAGTAGCCAAGCGCGCCGAGAACGCGGACGGTGTCGACATCGCCGCCTCCCTGGCTTAGAAAGTCGTCGATGCCGGCCTTTTCGGTCACTACGTTGAAATTAATCGCACGCAGGCCCTTGTCAATCGTAAAGCGCACCGCCTTGGCAAGCAGCCAGCCGACGATCAGGATCACGATCGCGAGGACGACACGGGGTAGGAACGCACCGATCTGGTGTAGCGACGTACGGATCGGCTCGAGCAGTATATCAACGTTTTCCATTGTCTTTTCCTCTTGTCAGCGGCGACAGGTATTTAAGCGGTTGCAACTCGCGTCGGCGTGTTACGCCAGCATATCAAGCAGTGCCGCGAGGGGAATGCGCACCCAATCCGGTCGATTGTGCATCTCGTAGCGAAGCTCATACACCGCCTTTTCGAGCATAAACAGCTCCACCAAGCGAGACAGCTCGGCGCGCGCCGAGGCAATGTGGGCAGTGGCTGGAGCCGCATCATAGCCATCGAGAAATGCACGCACGGCTTCGGCCCGCCACATCCGTGCAACGGCCTCGATGGTGCTGCGCGCATCCGGCCGCTCCGACACGAAGTTCTGTAGCGCGGCATACATCGCATAATCGAACGAGCGCAGCATTCCGGCGACATCCTTAAGCGGTGACTGCTTTTGCCGGCGCTCAGATATCGTGCGCGCCGGCTCGCCTTCGAAGTCGATGATTACGAAGTCATTACGCACCAGCAGCACTTGGCCGAGATGATAATCGCCGTGCAGCCGAGTCTTGGCGCCGGCGCAGGGGTCGCTTGTATGGCGAGCGATCCGTGCTAGCAGCGCCTCACGCTGCGCTAGCAGCGTCTCGGTACTCCCGCGCGCGGCGTCGGGCAGCGTTTCCCGGCGCAGTACCAGCCGATCAAGGACCCCGACCGCTTCACTGCGCACGCGCTCAACCCAGGCTGCAATATCAGTCTCTCCTACCGGTTCGGGCTCGAACGCCGGGTCGCCCGTCGCAGCCGCAAATGCCGCATGAAGCTCACGGGTGCGCATGCCTAGCGTACGTGCGAGCGCGATATAGGCGCCATGCTGTTCGGCGGGAGCCATGTCGGCAGTTTGGTGCGCCGACGCATCGTCGAAGAAGCGCGCGAGGTAATTGAGCGTGTAGTCCCAGCCGTTTCCCTGATTCTGCACATAGCCCTGGAGGAGAGCTAGGGTCGCGCTGCGCCCATCGTCGGCGAGGTATTCGATACTGCCGGCGAGCGGCGCGCTGTTTGCGAAATGCGCGACTTCTGTGAGGTAACGGCCGATCTCGGCCTCGGGATTGACGCCGACCTGCAGGCGGCGATAGCCCTTGATCAACAGACGATCGCCGATCGAAATGATCGTGTTGCTGCTATGCGCAGGCGGCATTGTGATCTTAAGCGCCGCGGCCTCGTCGCCGGCGAGCGCTGCAAAAGCCTCGGTCGGGGCGAAAAGCAATCGGCCGCGCGCAGCGTTGAGCTCCGCCCCGGTACCTACAGCGAGCGCCAGCGCTCGACAGAACGCCTCATCGCCGAATGCATCCGCGAGCACGCCAACCTGCGCCTGTTGCCGTGCCTTGGCGATTGCATACCCGCCCAGCGCACGCACGCGTTCCTCATCAACGTCTTCCCACGCGAGCGTGAGGGGCAGGAAGTAAGTCTGGCTGTCGCCGCCCGCATACTCGACACGAGCAAGCGTGAGGAGCACACTGCGTTCGCCGATCCTCCACTCGATATGGTCGGCAATTTCAACGCGTTTGATCGGCTCCGCCTTGGCGGCATGCCAGCGACGTCCGGCAATGAATTCCGGCAGGACTTCGCGCTCAAGCTGTGCACGTACTCTTTCCGACATTGCAATGCGCCATGGGACAACGCGATCGCGGAACAGACTCGCCCAGCCGTCGAACAGCACCAGTATGGGCAACTCGCGCGGACGCTGCTCGTCTCCCGACGCGGGGACATCCGTGCCGAGCACAAGGCGAAACCATAGAAAGCCATGACCGGCGAGCGTCATCAGGTAAGGCCCATCGCCGATCGGCGGAAAGGGCGTGCGACCGAGGAGCTCGATCGGAATGCGGCCCTTATACTGCCTTAGATCGAGCTCGACTGGCTGCGCCGAACGGGCAAGGTTCGCCACACACAATACGATCTCTTCTCGATACTCGCGTAGATACGCAAGGATTTTGCGGTTGGAGGGTCGCAAGAACGTGAGCGTGCCGCGGCCGAACGCCGCGAAGCCCTTGCGTACTGCGAGCATGCGCCGCGCCCAGTTTAGCAGTGACGACGGCGCCCGGCTTTGCGCCTCGACATTGACCGCCTCGTAGCCGTAGATCGGATCCATAATCGGCTGGAGGTACAGCCGCTGCGGATCGGCGCGGGAAAAACCGGCATTGCGCTCCGGCCGCCACTGCATCGGCGTGCGCACGCCATCCCTGTCACCGAGGTAAATGTTGTCTCCCATGCCAATCTCATCGCCATAATAGAGAATCGGCGAGCCGGGCATTGAGAGCAGCAGGCTTTTCATCAATTTAATGCGGCCGATGTCGTTCTCCAGTAGCGGCGCTAGCCGCCGCCGGATCCCGAGGTTGATCCTCGCCCGCTTGTCCGCCGCGTACATGTTGTACATGTAATCGCGCTCCTTGCTCGTCACCATCTCGAGCGTGAGCTCGTCGTGGTTGCGCAGGAAGATCGCCCACTGACAGCTTTCCGGAATGTCCGGCGTCTGTGACATGATCTCAGTGATCGGATAGCGCTCCTCCTGCGCAATCGCCATGTACATCCGGGGCATCAACGGAAAATGGTACGCCATATGGCATTCATCGCCGTTGCCGAAGTATTCGCGCACGTCCTCGGGCCACTGATTGGCTTCGGCCAGCAGCAGCACGTTCGGATAACTGGCGTCGATCAGTGAGCGAAGCTCTCTCAGCACGGCATGCGTCTCGGGCAGGTTCTCGTTGTTCGTTCCCTCGCGTTCGATTAGATACGGAATAGCATCGAGCCGGAATCCGTCTACGCCCATGTCGAGCCAAAAGCGCATCACCCTAAAGACGGCTCTCAGCACTTGCGGGTTATCGAAGTTGAGATCCGGCTGATGGCTGAAGAAGCGGTGCCAATAGTATGTCTTCGCGACCTCGTCCCATGCCCAGTTGGATTTCTCAGTGTCGGTAAAGATGATTCGGGTGCCACTGTACTTGGTCGGGTCATCACTCCAGACGTAGAAGTTGCGCTTGGTCGAACCCTTCGGCGCGCGGCGCGCCGCCTGGAACCAGGCATGCTGGTCTGAGGTGTGGTTGATCACTAGCTCGGTAATGACGCGGAGACCGCGCTGGTGGGCCGCGCGCACGAACTCACGGAAATCGCCGCGCGTGCCGTACCACGGATGCACGTTGCGATAGTCAGCGACATCGTAGCCATCATCTTTGAGCGGCGAAGGGTAGAACGGCAATAGCCAGATCGTATTGACGCCCAGATCCTTCACGTAATCGAGTTGATCGGTAAGCCCCCGAAAGTCCCCGATGCCGTCGTTATTTGAATCGAAGAACGCCTTGACGTGGAGTTGGTAGATGATCGCGTCTTTGTACCAGTATGGCTGTTCGACAGACGAGGCATCGGCGGGTGCGGCTGCAGCAGCAATAGCGGAATCAAGCAATTGCGTCACCTACGCGAGAGGATAGTAGATGCCGTCGATGAGTACGCTCGGCGCCGCAGGCGAAACGGCAAGAGGCGCGCACGCTGGATCGAGTTAGGCGGCCGGCTGTGCTGGCAGCGCGCGCCACTCCCGCGGGCTTGATCAAATTCAATGAAAGCCAGAATATATTCGAAAATATCAGCTATGCACATTGTTTTAGGAAAACATCGTCAGCGGAATTGTGATTAGAAAAAAAGGATAGCATCTCGCGTGTCTTTATGGCGAAGCGCTTGCGCCAGCCAATTCATGAAACAACCGCCACTTGAGTGTATCGGCGGCCGTCAAGGAGCTTTTGGATCCTCCTGATTCCTATTAGGCACGCGGCGCGGTTCTGCGATACGGGCGTATGACTCTCTTTGGCAGATTGCGCTACGATACCTTCAACTTAGTTTCTCCTGACGCAAATTTGTTCTAGCATTTTACGCGGGGACAGAAGGCGGTGAGGTTTTGGTCATCTGCAGTTAGGCAAAGACCACGCGCATGTTGCGATCCAAGTTGTCGCATAGCCTGGCTTTCGATAAACCTTATCGCATATCCGACTCGAACGCCGACTGCAGGTTTCATTCAGGCGTGCGGGCGGCGCCGCGTATTGAACTGGTAATAGGTCGGTGGCAATGGCAGCATCCGCGCTCCACTTAGTAAGCATAGGGGTCACTCGAATGAGAATATCGAGCAAAATCATACGAATGGTCGAGCGAGCTTATCGCGTATCGCGGCACAACGTACCCCACAACTACCGTCCAATGCAGGCGTGTGGCCAATAACGACATTCCGCAGGCGACGTATGAGGTTATTAGCTTCTTTTGCAGCCATATGCGCGATGAGCATGGCCGGCTGCGGCCTTCATCCGACTTGGGCACAAAATTATCCAAGCAGGCCGGTCCGCATCCTCACCGCCGAGCCGGGGGGCGTAACCGATTTCGCAGCGCGTCTGATCGCACAAGGCATGACAATTTCACTGGGTCAGCAAGTGATCGTAGAGAATCGTGGCGTTACCAGCTCAGCGGAGAGCGCGGCTAAGGCAACGCCTGATGGGTATAGTCTACTGGCGCTGGGCAGCAGCGTTTGGATCGGACCTCTCATGCAAAAAATGCCTTATGATCCGGTAAAAGATTTTTCGCCGATTACCTTGACGACCACCTCCCCGAATATACTGGTCGTGCATCCTGCAGTGCCGGTGACATCTATCAGAGAACTGATCACATTAGCCAAAGCGAGGCCCGGAGAACTTAACTATGCTTCAGCCACCATTGGTTCGATAAGTCATCTCGGCGGCGAATTATTCAAGGTGATGGCCGGCGTCAATATCATACGAATAGCGTACAAAGGTACCGGACAGGCGCTCAACGATGTGATTGGCGGACAAGTGCAGCTCATGTTCCCGAATGCGGGTTCGGGATTACCTCATGTGAAATCCGGCCGCTTGAGGGCTTTGGCGGTAACGAGCGCGACGCCCTCCGCTTTACTTCCGGACCTGCCCACGGTGGCAGCTTCCGGGGTGCCCGGTTATGAAGCCTCATCGATGACTGCTATGTTTGCACCGGCTCGGACGCCTGACGCATTGATTAAACGCCTCAATCAGCAGATCACGCGCATCGTCAGCGGTGCAGACGTGAAAAAGAAGCTATTGGACTCTGGGGTCGAACCTGCGGCTGGCCCGCCCGAGCAACTTGCCAGTACTGTGAAATCGGAAATGGCGCGATTCGGCAAGCTGATCAAAGACGCCAGAATTCGCGACGAGTACTGATCATTCGACATATAGGTTAGGCGCTTTGATGATGCGACTTGAAGGCAAGACGGCGTTGATCGCCGGAGCGGGGCGCAATAGCGGCAAGGCGATCGCCTTGGCTTTCGCTCGCGAAGGCGCCGACCTGATTTTGCTCGCCCGCCAGCGCGAAGATGAACTCAAGCAGGTCGCAACCGAATGCGAGCGTCTCGGCGTGGCAGCGCTGCCGTTATTGGCCGATATCGCTGATCCGAATGAAGTCAATCGAGTCGTGCAGCGTGGCCTCGGGCAATTTGCCAAAATCGACGTGCTGATATGTGTTGCGGGCATCCGGCCACACAAGTTCGTCTGGGAATACGATTACGATGAGTGGCATCGCGTATTTGCCGTGAACGTCCACGCCACTTTCTATCTTGCGAAGGCGATCGCTCCGGGGATGATCGAACGCAAACGCGGCAGCATAGTCGCCCTGGGCTCATCGGCCTCCCTTACGGCTCCGATGCAGCGTGGAGCGTCAGAAGCAGCGTCCAAGCACAGCCTGTATGGTTTGATCAAATCGTTGGCGCTCGATCTTGGGCCATATGGCGTGCGAGCCAACCTCCTCGCGTTATCGTTCATCGATAACGATCGACGCAATCCGGAGTGGTACGCGGGGTTCGACAACCGAAGTGCAGCTCAATTCGAAAAAACACCGTTGCGGCGTACAGGCAAGCCAGAAGAGGTCGCCGCGGCCGCTTTATTCCTCGCTTCAGACGAAGCGTCGTACATCACCGGCGATCGCATCGTCTGTGGTGGCGGCAGGCATATGTAGCGTGTGTAGTGCAATTACAATGATATCGATGCGTTATAACACGACTATCATCGCAGTATTGATCATCGTCGGGGTTGCATCTTTGGTGAGCGCCCAGGAGTATCCGAGCAAACCCGTGCGTATCGTGACCGCCGGGGTCGGAGGAGGGGGCGATTTTGCGTCGCGGCAGATCGCGCAGCGACTCACCGCTACGCTTGGCCAGCCTGTAGTCGTCGATAACCGAGGCGGCGGAGTTGTTCCAGGCCAAGTCGTATCGCAGGCGGCGCCCGACGGCTATACGTTGCTGGTTCAAGGCGCGACGTTCTGGATAGGCGCGTTGCTGCAGCACGTACCCTACGATGTCATCAAAGATTTTTCACCGATCGCTTTGATCATGCGGCAGCCCAATGTGCTTGTAGTACACCCATCCCTGCCAGTAAAGTCGGTAAAGGAATTGGTGGCGCTCGCCAAGTCGAGGCCGGGCGCGCTGAATCTTGCTACCGGACCGGTGGGCTCCTCATCGCAGCTCGCTGCGGCATTGTTCCAATATACAACCGGTACCAAGCTCATAACGGTACCTTATAAAGGTGCAGGACAAGCAGTCACTGATCTCGTGAGCGGCCAGGTACAGCTGACATTCGAAATCGCATCGGTGGTCATGCCGCACGTGCAATCCGGAAAGTTGCGGCCGCTGGCTGTGACCACCGCTGAGCCATCGCCACTCGTTCCTGGACTGCCTACCGTGGCGGCTTCAGGCTTACCCGGCTTCGAATCGGCGCAAATGTCAGGGATATTCGCCCCCGCCAGGACGCCCGATGCGATCATCAATCGCTTGAATCAAGAAATCGTTCGTGCGCTCAGAACAATCGACTTAAAGGAAATCTTTCTGAGATCCGGTGTCGAGCCCGTCGGCAGCTCGCCCAGTGAGTTTGCCGCCGTGGTCAAGGACGAGATCGCGAAGTTTGGTAAGGTTATCAAAGCGGGCGCCATCCGCGCTGACTAGGACGTGGTGCTGTCTGCCGAGAAAACGAACTCCGCGTTCGCCAAGCGAAGCGGCGTGAAAACAAATGTGCTTGGTTACACTTCAAGCACGGCGGGTGCGCCTTCGATTTTGAGTTTGGGTTCCGTGAGCGCTTGCACGTCAGCTACGGTATGTCCGGGCGCAATCTCACGCAGCACCAACCCTTCCGGCGTAACCTCTATTACGGCGATATCGGTATAGACACGCGTGACGCAATGCAAAGCGGTGACCGGGTAAGAAAGGGTGTTCACGATTTTGGGCTCGCCTTTGCTGGTAGCGTGTGTCATCGCAACCAATATCTGTTTTGCACCGGTCGCGATATCCATCGCACCACCGATACTACCCAGTTTCGCGCCCTTCACCTTCCAATTGGCAAGATCGCCGTTGACCGCCACTTGCATGCCGCCGAGAACAGCCACATCAACGTGTTTGCCACGTGTCATTGAGAACGAATCGGCATGATGGAAGAAACTGCCGCCGGGCAAGAGCGTTATGAATTGCTTGCCGGCGTTTATCAAATTGGGGTCTTCCTTCCCTTTAGGCGGCGCCGGTCCGACGCCCAGTACTCCGTTCTCGCTGTGAAAGATGACCTCACGTCCGGCAATTACGTAGTTGGGCACGAGCGTAGGTATACCTATGCCAACATTGACCACCGCCCCATCGGGAAGATCGCGCGCAATCCGCTGTGCGATCTGCTCACGTGTCAAGAGAATCTTAATCACCGGCCGCCTCCGTTTTAACGACACGCTGGACAAAAATGCCGGGCGTCGCGATGTGTTCGGGATCAAGCGCGCCGAGGTCGACGATTTTGTCGACTTCCGCGATGGTCACCTTTCCAGCCATTGCCATCACTGGATTGAAATTGCGCGCGCTTTGGTTGTAGACGAGATTTCCCCAACGGTCCGCAGCGCGGGCGCGGACAAATGCAAAGTCTGCGCGTAAGGCACGCTCGAGAACGCAAGTAACGCCATTGAACTCCATCGTTTCCTTGCCTTCGGCGATTTCCGTGCCCACTCCCGTGGGTGTGTAGAACGCTTCGATGCCCGAGCCGCCGGCCCGAATGCGTTCGGCAAGCGTTCCTTGTGGCACTAGATCGAGCTCGATCTGCCCGGCCAGGAACTTTTGTCGAAAAATATACGCATCCTTAGTCTCAGGAAACGAGCAGATCATCTTCTTGACGCGATCGCGCTTAAATAATTGTGCAAAAGCGCCCTCACCGCGGCCGGTATTATTGGAGATGAGCGTGAGATTCTTGACGCCCCGTTCTCCGAGCGCTGCGAGCAGACCTTCTGGGACGCCGGCTCCGCCGAACCCTCCAATCAGAATAGATGCCCCATCGCATACATCCGCGATCGCCGCATCAATCGATTCGACAATTTTGTTCAACATTCGTATCTGCTTCGTCTTTTCTTCGAGCTAAATAGCATTTTCTCTAGCGTTCACGGATAGCGGCCTGGGTGCCTTAGAATCACACGGGGGTGAACATTGGCACAGTGATGCCACCGACGCTCGTTTTGAAAGTCACCTTCACTGCTTGGCCAATGCGCACTGTATCAAGGTCACAATCGACGATGTTGCTCATCATCGTTACACCTTCATCGAGGGTCACATAGGCAATACAGTATGGCATCGGACCGACTCGCCGTGAAATGCTATAGGTGTATATCCTGCCTGTACCCTTGGCCTCTTCATATACGACTTTGTCACTGAAGCAGAATGGACAGATTCCTCTTGGATGGTGGTGGATGGCATTGCAATCCGAACATTTCTTGACCAGCAGCTTACCTTGCGCGGCAGCCTCAAAGTATGGCTCGTCGCCCACGTTCATTACCGGATCGGGGATTTTGCGCTCCTGATATGCGGTAGCCATCACCTTTACTCCCTGGCTAGAATGACGGTGGCACTGCAGTGCCGATGTGCGAGCGATCCGCCGGTGCCATGGGCGAGCGCCAGATCGCAGTTCGCGACCTGCACTGCAGGGTGGGCTTCCCCGCGCAGCTGACGCACTGCCTCGATTGCCTTCGTCATGCCTCCGCGATTCGCCGGATGGTTGTTGCAAAGTCCGCCGCCGTCCGTGTTTACCGGTAATTTGCCGGCACCCGAGATGAGATTCCCGTCCGCGACGAAACGACCGCCTTCACCTTTCTTGCAAAAGCCGAGGTCCTCAAGCTGCATCAACACCGTTATGGTGAAGCTGTCGTAGATCGACGCGTACTTGATATCCGCGGGTTTTACTCTGGCCTCTTCGAATGCTTGAGGCCCCGACCAAACCGCACCGCTGAAGCTGATGTCCAGCCTGCCGCCCATTTGATGTTTAGGTGCCTCAGTCGCGGCGAGTATCTTTACCAATGGGCGCCGTAGGCTCTTTGCAATTTCCGGTCGGGCGATTATTAATGCGCCGCCACCATCACTTACGACGCAGCAGTCCAGGCGATGCAGAGGATCTGAAATTACCGGTGAATCGAGAACGTCCTGCACCGTGACCAGATTCCGCAACATCGCGTTCGGGTTATGTTGAGCATGATGTGATGCTGCCACCTTTACCCACGCGAGTTGCTCGCTGGTAGTGCCATACTGGTACATATGGCGCATAGCCGCCATTGCGTAGAGATTTACCGTAACCGGCCCGTAGGGAAGCTCGAACGACTCTTCTGGCACACCGCTTCCAAGACTGACGCGGGCTTGGGTTCCGGAGCCGCCTAAAGAGCGCGGCCGGCCCGCAAGCGTAATGAGCGCCACGTTACATTTGCCCATCGCAATTGCCTGCGCGGCGTGATTGACGTGAACCAAGTAGGACGAGCCGCCGGTATCCGTGGAATCAAGGTGGCGCAATCGAAGTCCCATGTAGTTCGCCATGTTTAGACCGCCAGCGCCGGGCGCATCGTCGGCGCAGAAGTACCCGTCGATGTCATCCTTGGCCAGCCCCGCATCGTTCAGCGCACCTTTCGCGCACTCCGCATGCAGCTGCGCTACCGATGTATTGGAAGCCTTGCGTGTCGGATGCTCGAATGCGCCAACGATGTAAGCTTTGCCATTGATGCTCATATTCGTGTCCGTTCCCGCACTGTCTTTCTGGAAGTCTACCTCGCCACCACTGCGGCAAAGCCTGGCCGGCAAGCAGCCGAAAGGAGCATGTTGCAATAAATGTTCGAGACGTGTATTTAACGCCTAATCCGCCGGTATTTTGGAATTGCACGCTCGTCAAGCAACCGCAAAGTATCCAAGGCGCTAAGAGTATACTAAGTTGCGCAACAGACTAACACTACACGCTGCATTTCCTGGCGATGTCAACATGGCTCGCTGAGGGCATGATGCTAACCCCGAATTGCGTACTTCTACACTTTGTACGGGAAAATAGTTACGTTGAGCAGGGTGCTGTATATAGGAGCGCAAAATGGGCAGAGCAATCTTGCGCTCTCGCACGATGCGTGAGCGCGTAAGTCAATTTTCGAAACGCCACCCGTAAGCATTCCAGAACGCGATTATTGGGAGAATTTCCGATGCGACTGCAAGGTCGGACGGCGCTGATCGCCGGCGCTGGCCGCAACAATGGCAAGGCCATAGCTCTCACTTTCGCCCGCGAGGGCGCCGACCTTATCCTGGTGGCGCGCAAGCGCGGCGATGAGCTCAACCAGGTCGTCAGGGAATGCGAGCGATTTGGCGTACAGGTGCTGTCCTTGCTGGCTGACGTAGGCAAGCACGAGCAAGTCGACCGCCTGGTGCAACTGGGCCTCGAGCGATTCGGCAAGATCGACGTGCTGGTGAGTGTCGTCGGCATGCGACCGCATAAGCCTTTCTGGGAAGTCACTTACGACGAATGGCAACAAGTATTTGCCGTCAACCTGCACGCGACCTTTTACCTGGCCAAGGCCGTTGCGCCCGGAATGATGCAGCGTCAGAGTGGAAGCATCATCGCCTTAGGTGGCACGGCAGCGCTGGGTCCGCAGTGGAATGCGGCCGCGGTGGTCTCATCCAAGCACGGTCTGCACGGACTCATCAAGTCGCTGGCGCTCGAGCTGGGACCCTGTGGCGTTCGCGCGAATCTGCTGGTGCTCTCGCGCATCGAGAACGAGCGGCTCAATCCCGAATGGTATGAGGGCGCGCCTGAGGTGAAGATACCCTTAGAGCGCAAGGGGAAACCCCACGAAGTCGCAGACGCCGCGTTGTTCCTCGCGTCCGACGAGTCCTCCTATATTACCGGTGACCGCATCTGCTGCGCTGGTGGCAGGCAAATGTAGCGGACGTCGAAGAAGTCTTGCGTTACACAAGCTATGGAATAGCGAGATAAAAAAAGACCAAGATTATGCTGTCAACGAACTTAGCCGCTCACTTCGGCTGAGCCAAAAAGCCGTGATTGACCCTTCGTGAGCAGGGAGATATAGTCGTGCGTAGAGGGGTTTACTCTTATGGCGCGAGCCAACGGTCTTTAGGTGACGGGCAATATGGCATATGACCTGTTGATCAAAAATGGACGCGTGATCGATGGTTCGGGCGCGCCTGCTTTCCATGGCGATATCGGAATACGCGCCGGCAAGATAGCGGAGATCGGTAAGCTGCGCGGCGCCGCCGCACGCGTCATAGATGCTGACGGTCTGGTTGTCTCCCCAGGGTTTGTTGACAACCACTGCCATTACGATGCGCAGGTGACCTGGGATCCGTTGTGCTCGTTCTCGTGTTATCACGGCGCCACCACTGTGATCATCGGCAACTGTTCTCTCGCCTTGGCGCCAGTACGCCGCGGCAGCGAAGCGCGGCTCGCCGAATTTCTATCGTTCGTGGAAGCGATTCCAATGGAGACGCTGCAGACGGTCGATATGAGGTGGGAAACCATACCCGAATACATGGCGGTCTTGGACCAGCGCCTGGGCGTGAACGTGGGCAATCTCATTGGTCACACGGCTGTGCGTCATTACGTAATGGGCAGCGAAAGCCAGGGCCGCACCGCCACCCCCAAGGAAATCGAGTCCATGCGCGACATCGTGCGCGATGCGATCAGCGCCGGTGCGCTGGGCTTGTCGATAACCAGGAATAAAGGCCACTACGATCCCCAAGGCGTCAACATTCCCGCCTACTGGGCCGACGAGAAGGAGATCTTTGCGCTCGGTGACGTGCTCGCGGAGCTCGGGACCGGCATCATCCAGGGCGGCGGAGGACGTGAGGCCGAGTTCGAGAACCAATTCATGACCCGGCTCGCTCACGCAACCGGACGTCAACTGCTCTATAACGCTTTGGGTCAGTCTGTCCGCAGTCCCGATGGCTGGAGAAAACACCTGGCGATGGTCGAAGAGACCGTCAATGCGGGCATACGCGCCAATCCGATGTGCACCTCCAACAGTACCGGCAAGCGCTTCACCATGCGTAACACACAGGAATTTCGCAGCGTCCCGACCTGGCACCCGATCCTCAGCGCGCCCGACGAAGAGAAGCTGCGTGCATACAGCGACCCCGAGATACGCAAGAAGCTGCACGAGGAAGTGGTGGAATGGAAGATCGATCTTCCGGGTAAGACGCTGAGCAAGGGCTGGCTGGACTATACCTACGTCGGCGAGACCGTGCTGCCCAAGAACAACAAACTCGAGGGCAAGTCATTGCGCGAGCTCGCGCAGGCTCAAGGCAAAAGCATCATAGACGCGATGCTCGATCTGGTCGTCGAGGAGAATCTCGATACGGTTTTTGTGCGCGGGTCTTCGAACACGGATAGAGAGGCCATGAGTCAGATCCTCAATTGCCCGAGCGCCTACGTCGGGTTGTCCGACGGCGGCGCTCACGTGCAGTTCCGCGGCGGGTACGCGTTCAGTACCCGACTCCTGGGCTACTGGGTGCGTCAACAGGGCATCATGTCGCTCGAAAAAGCGGTGAGGCGGCTCACTTTCGACAACGCATCGGCGTTCGGAATCTATGACCGTGGCCTGCTGCGGCCCGGGCTCGCGGCCGATATCGCGATTTTCAATGCGGACACCATCAATCCGCTGCCGGAAGAAAAGGTACATGATTTACCCGCTGGCGCATGGCGCATGCGGGAGCTCGCTACCGGCATACATTACACTCTAGTCAACGGCGAGGTATTGCTCGAGGATGGCCGCCATACGGGAGCCCTGCCGGGACGTGTCGTCAGGAACAGCCTGTATCACGAGATGGCGCAGGGCTAATCGAAAACGAAATCCGGAGCAATCAGAGCTGCGTCCTTTAACTCCTCCAAGTGCCAGAGCCGGTCCAGGATGGTACCTACGCGGCGCGTGCCCAGCACCTCCTCCGTGAGACCGCGGAATTTCTTCTCGACCTGTGCGTCGGTCTTGGGCGCCGACAAGTCGTCCTGATCGCCGCCTGCCTTCCCGACCAGCCGCTCGCCGCTGTTGGTCACTACCGTAACGCGTGTGTGGTGCTCCACCGGCAGCCGATTATTGGCTTTCGTGAATTCCTCGTTTTCGACGACGTCGATCTTTTGCATCAGTGCCCGCAGTTCTGGATTCCAGAGATGCGCATCGTTGTATGAGCGACTCGTCACCGTGCTGTCGATCAGGGTCGCTGCAACAATGTACGGAACGCTATGATCGGCAGTCTCGCGCGATTGCGGGTTCCAGTTGTGCGCATCGGTGCCTGCGCTCTCCTTGGCCCTTTTGTGGATCTCGACAGTGACCTGTTTCACCTCGCTGATGTTCGTGAGTGGCGCCACTTTCTCTGCTGCAAGAATGGCGGATATTATGTTGCCCATCGCCGGACGGATCTTGATATGCGGGTCCAGTATCTTGAAGGGCGTGCCATTGCCGCCCAAGGTGTCGAGGCAAAAGCGTTTCCGGGCGACATGATCGCACCAACCCGCCTTGCCCTCGAAGGGCAGGTGCGGTCCCTCCATTCCCGCTCGGGCGAGCAGGGCGGCAAATACGCCGGCACGCCCCGCGCATCCGGAAACCGTCGCCTTGAACATCGACAGGTGGCCGCCAACGCTCACCTGTCTCAGAATAACGTTGGGCACGACCGCCATCGCGATGCAGTGCGAGAGCTGGGTAGCGGAGAGGCCCAAGAGCTTGGCCGCCGCCATGGCGCTGCCCAGGCAAACAAAATTTGTGTAGTGAAAGCCGGGGTTGTGAAAAACGTCAGAGACACGCAAGAAGACCTCGTAGGCGAGCGCGATGCCGGTGATCAGCTCGCGTCCGCTGGTCTGCGCATACTCGGCTACGGTAAGAACGGGCGCCACGACGTCGTTCGGGTGCCCATGAAAGCTACCCGGCCAGTGGTAGGCGTCGTTGAGCTCCGCATAATGCGCTGTCGTGGCGTTTACGAATGCGGCCATATCTGGCGCAGTCTTCATGCGCGTGCCGATGAGGGTCGCGCCTGCAACGTCAGGCATCTGGGCGGCAAGGTTGCGCGCGATGCGGGACGGCTCGCCAAAGAAGCCGCCGATCAGGATGCCTAGTGTGTCGATGATGCGCACCTTGGCGGCGTGGATCGCTTCCGGCGGGAGGTCGGCGTAATCGAGGTCGCACGCGTAACGAGTAAGTCGCTCCTGAATACTGTCTATCGCCTTCTCCACGCTGCCTCTCGACATCCTGGCCTGTATAACCGTCGATGAGCCGAATCGACTCTCGCCAGCAAGCGAGCCCTATCCAACTATATGGACACGCCTAAACCGTAGGCGCCGGCCCCAGTTCCTTTTCCGTGTTCCAGAGCAGCTCGTCCCAGTTCGCGGGCAGCTCTATTTTTCGGCAGACCGGCTTGAAGCTCGTGCCAGCCTGCATCCAGTAATCATGTCCCGACTGCTCTCCACCGGCAATCACGATCATGATGTTCTCAGGTCTTGAGGTGACCGGCCACGCCTTGTTCATGGGTAAATTCGGTGTGTGCAACTTGGCTCTGCTCTCGAGCTTCTGTGGCGGGCATCCATTCTTTATCATGCTCCACGGCAGGTGGGAGTGGTCCCAGAGGAAAGCCTGTATCTTCTCTTTTGACCAACCGAGCCGGGCCAGGGCTTGCGCCGTGCCGCGCGCGATCAAGATGACCCCGGGTGCCCCATCGAAGCGCATATCGCCGGACCAATAATTCCAGTTCGGGACTGCCATGAAGCCGGCAAGCGTATGAAGGGTAGTGAGCGCTGTCGCCGCATCGCCTACCGGCGTGTTGTTGATGTTATTGGTGCCGGCCACGGGATGAACAGCGACGGTATTGGCGCCGCGCGGATAGCCGAAATAGCTGGCGTTGAGAGGTTCCCATCCCGGCGGCAGCCCGTCCTCGTCCTCCGCAAAAACGACATTCGTGTATCGATTCGCACCGAATATGGCCATGCTGCCTTTGCCCGGAATTGCTCCACCCACGTTCAGCAAAATCAATCGTATTGCCCTTCCGATAGCCGCTCCCGCAGGATATTCGGAGTTTGGTCCCAGGCACCCATAGCCGGATCCCAGCCTGATCTGCTTGGCGATCGGACCATTTACGATAACGGCCGGGTATACCGAGCAAGTTGTCGTGTTGAATACCTGATGCCGGACCACTGGTTCGATGATCCCTTGTATGGTAGCAATAAGGACCGGCAGGTATTCCGGCCGACCGCCAGCCATCGCCAAATTGACGGCGAGCGTCTCGACCGTAGCGATTCTCCCTTTGGGGAGGATCTTGCCGACGACAGTCGCCGGATCGAGCGCGGTACCGCTGAGTATCCAGCTCACGCGGTGCTCGGTCGCAGGCAACAGCGGCAAGCCATCGCTCCACGCGTTCCGGAGGAACACGCTGTTCATCGCGGCCATTGCCTGCTCGTAATCGGCGCCCTCCACGATTACCGAGTCCGGCGCTTCGACCTTCCTTTCTTTGATCGTGGGCTGCCACTTGGTCAGGCCAAAGATCAGTTTATCTATGTTCTCTTCGATGGGCGTAAGATCGCTCGCCGGCGCGAACATTTCGAGCGGGAACTCGTATATGCTCGGCGCCTCGCGTGAAAAGCCCATGCCGGCAAACGCGTTGGCGACGACTGGCGAAAAACCCTTACGGGTAACGATGACCGACGGTATACCGAGCTTTTCGCTGGTGGCGGCAGCCCGACCGGCTGCTGTTGAGCAGCTCCCTCAGGCGGCCATTCCGGCAATCACCGCATCGCACCCTTGGTCCTCCAGCAGCCGCGTGAGGTTCTCGAGGTTTTCGATGCCGTACTTGCTGCCGGTAAGATCATCGTAAGGAACGAATTTGGCCGTGGGAAATCGCTTCTGCAGCGCCTCTCTTACCGCCGGAAAAATTCGCTGGTGCTCAAAGCCGAAATTCGATAGCTCGCAGATCGTCTTGCCCGCGAGGGACCCAAGTCGGGGCGCATGAAGCATAGTGGTCTCGAGAGCGCCGGTGGGAGCGTAGAGTTTCAATGTAATTCGACTCATTTTGCCTCATGGTATGCGCAACGCCGGATCAAGGCGCTCTTTATACTATCATCTACTATGCGAAGATTACGCAAGTAAAGCTAACAACGGCAGTCGAAGCTATGTAATCGATCTAGGAGTCGCAGCAGTATTCGACTGTTGGTTTCCCAGTTCCAAGCAACAACGCGCCGGCTGTCGCTAGCTAAAAATACATACACTCAGGAGGGAGTATGAACAAACCGCTGATGGGTAGCGCGAGCAGAACGGTGGACAGCATTCAGGAGCGCTTGACGAGATATGCCTCCGAGTTGAGTTACGAAGACCTGTCGCCTCCGGCGATCCACGCCGCCAAGGTGCGCATCATCGACACCCTCGGCGCCCTCATCGGCGGATTCTTCGGTGAGCCCTGCCGCATCGCGCGCGACCTTGCCGCTCAGATGCCTGATCCAGGGGGCGCGACCATCATCGGCACACGCATGAAAACGACGCCCGACATGGCCGCATTTACAAACGGCACCACTGCGCGTTACGTCGAGTTGACCGATAGTTATCACTGGCCGGGGAGCCATCATGGTCACGCGAGCGACACAATAGCTCCAGTGCTGGCGGCGGGTGAGCACGGCCAAGTCAGTGGACGCGAGCTTCTGACCGGGATAGTGCTGGCGTATGAGGTTTTTCTCCGCATTTCCGACGTTTTCCGTAATCCGAATTTCGACAACACCAACTTCGGTTGCATAGGCACTGCGGTGGCGGCAGGAAAGCTCTTGCATTTAACCGCCGATCAGCTATCGCATTGCATTTCGATGGCGGTCGTGCCCAACGCTATTCTGAAACAGGTAAGAAAGGGCGATACGTCCATGTTCAAGACTGCTGCGGCAGGACAGGCGGGCCGTGCGGGCGTGTTTGCTGCGCTGCTCGCCCGCGCGGGCATGGAGGGACCCCATCTGCCGTTCGAGGGCAAGGCGGGATGGTGCGATCACGTGGCGCTGCATCGCTTCTCGCTCGAAGTGTGGGGTGGTAAAGACACCGACTTCAAGATACTCGATACGAGGATCAAAATCCGTCCCGCATCGGGCGAAACGAGTCCAGCGATACTCGCGGCCGAGAAAATAGCACCTCTTAAAAACGTTAAAGAAGTGAAGAAGGTAATCGTTGAAACCTTCAAATATGCGTTGGATATTGCAGGCACCGGCGAGCACCGCTGGAAGCCGGTTCGAGGGAGCGCCGACGGCAGCATTCCTTATGGAACTGCTGTCGCGCTGATGGATGGCACCGTAACACCGCGCTCGTACGACAATGCCCATCTCTCGAATCCGGATTTGCATGCTTTGATGCAAAAGATAGAAGTGGTGGAAAACGCGGAATTTACCCTGGCTTTTGACCGGCTGCCGGTCGAGCACCGCACGCGTGTCACTGTTGTCACCGATAGCGGTGAGCGGCTGGTGGGCGAGACCGGAGGTGACCAAGACGATTTATCGTCGCCCAAGACCGACGCACAGATCGAACAGAAGTTCCGGGGACTGTGCGAAGACGTACTCGGCGTTAAACAAGTGAATGCCATCCTCGAGCTTATCTGGTCCCTGGACAAAGTAACCGACGTATCAGAAATCCCGCGAGCCTTCGTACTGGAATGAGCGATGCTCGCTGCGCCAGCCATCGCGGAAGCAGAATTGACAGAGGATTTAGCCAAACGTAAGAATTGGACCACCCATCCTTGTTGGATTGGAAGGACGTGCAATGTTAACGACTCGTGTTGTTGTATCGATCACATTGATAGGCACGCTCGCTGTGGGCGCAGGAACGGTGCGCGGCCAAAATTATTCGAACAAGCCTATTCGATTCGTGACCGGCGAGGTTGGGGGAGGCAACGATTTCACGGCACGTCTGATCGCGCCCGGCATTAGCAGCAGCTTGGGCCAGCAAGTGATAGTCGAAAATCGAGGAGGTGCGTTTTACGGGGCAATCGTGTCCCAAGCTCAGCCTGATGGCCATACCCTGCTGCTTACTTCGAGCGCCTTTTTTGTTGAACCGTTTTTTCGTCAAACCCCTTACGATGTGGTGAAGGATTTTTCCCCGGTTACGTTGACCACGACTTCGCCCAACATTCTTGTTGTCAATGCGTCCTTGCCGGTGAAATCGGTCAAGGATTTGATCGCTCTCGCTAAAGCGAAGCCGGGAGAGCTTAATTATGCTTCGAGCACGCCGGGTGGCACTACCCATCTCGCAGCAGAGCTTTTCAAGCATATGGCCGGCGTCAACATTGTCGGTGTCAGATATAAGGGCGGCGGCCCGGCACTCACCGGCGTAATGAGCGGCGAGGTGCAGATGATCTTCAACCCGGCAGGTTCGGTAGCGCCGCATCTCAAGTCAGGTAAAGTAAGAGCCCTGGCGGTGACCAGTGCGGAGCCGTCAGCATTGGTACCCGATTTGCCTACGATAGCGGCGTCTGGCGTACCCGGTTATGGAGTGTCATCTATTACAGCCATTTTTGCGCCGGCCAAAACGCCTGCGGCGATCGTTAACCGACTGAACATCGCGATCGTGCGGTTTCTAAACACGCCGGAAGCAAAGGAGCGGTTCTTGAGTTCCGGGGTAGAGGCGGTCGGCAGCTCGCCGCAGCAGCTTGCGGACCTGGTCAAATCCGAGGTCGCAATGTGGGGCAAGTTGATCAAGGACGCCGGCATACGCATCGAATGATATGGCCCTTCCTTGTCAATAGGCACGAGCGCAGACGCGAGCCGTGTGGGCGGAGCTCGAATGAGGTGAATGCGGTGCTACCGGAGAGGCAAAGCGATGCGCGAGATTGAATCGACGGTGGATCAGTCTGATATCGGCGGGCTGGGTACCGCAAGTCAACGATTGGTCGCGGGGCTGCCTCGGTCTAGTGTCGGGGACCGTCATATAGACGCCCACTTATTCGAAACGAGGGCTCCCCGAGTCGCACTCGCGCATCGCGTTGCCGATCGGGTAGGCGTTGGAGCGTTATGAGTGGCGTGCTCCTTTCACGAGTAGGCGACGAGCCGCGGCGAACTGGGGCGCATCAACGCGGCAGTGCAGCCTGTATGTGCCGAGCGGCTTCCCAGATGAATGCGCAGAGTTCGCGGGCGATGGCCACGCAGATCTTGTTGGAGTGCATGCCACGGCCGCACAGACGGCGGTAGCGCGAGCACAGACGAAGCTGTGCGCGCCAGGCAATGTCACGTACGGCCTTGGGTTGCTCGAGCTGGCGCTGAACCACGGGCCGACTGAGGCGAGCGGAGTAGCGATAAGCCCAGGCGGACTCGACCAGGATTCGGCGCACGTGAGTGTTGCCGGTCTTGGTGATGCTGCCTTGGATGCGCGAGGTGCCGCTGGAGTATTCGCTGGGCACCAAACCCAGATAAGCCATGAGCTGGCGCGGATGCTCGAAGCGATGCATGTCGCCAAGCTCGGCCACGAGGGTGACGGCGGCGATGAAACTGATGCCCTTGAAACACATGAGCGCGCTGACCACCGGGCCCAAACGCCAGTGCTCGATCTGCTCGCGCAGCGCCTGGGTGATGCGCTCGATGCGTTGGTGCGTGTCCATGATAGCGCTGCGATACTCGGCGAAGGCGATCTGCTGGGCGGGGTGGTCGAAGACCACGCGCGCGAGGTAGCGCTCATGAGCACTGCCCCAAGAGGTCTTGCCGGGAAAGGGCTTGCCATGGCGCAGCAGCATCGCCTTGAGCTGCTGGCGCACCTTCAGGCGAGCACGCACAGCATCATGACGCGCACGCGACAGATCGCGGATGGCTTCGTCGGTCGCGTCAGGTATGACTACGGGGGTGAGATCGCCCGAGCGCAGGTAGCGGGCCAGCGCGAGCGCATCGCGGCGGTCGGTCTTGATGCGCTCACCGGGCTTACGGGGTGTCTTGGAGACGGCGATCACCTCACACTGCCAGCCGTGCGCCGCGAGCTGACGCGCCAGCGCAAAGCCGCTGGGTCCAGCCTCATAGGCGATCAGGGTATCGGCTGGGGTGCCCAGGCCAGACACGGTCTTGAGCAACTCCCGCAGTTGCGCACCGCAGGTGCCGATGAACCGCGGCTCGGCGCGTCCGGCATGCGCCACGGCAATTGCGATGCAATCCTTATGTACATCCAAACCGACGAACACGCTAATATCGTCTTTCATGGTCTGCCTCCTCGGTCAAGTAACGCGGACATCGCTCACAAGCATTCCGCTTGTGGCTCTACGCACCTCGCGTGCGCAGCCCACGATATACCCGAGAGGCAGACCTCCTTCACATGTTATTACAGGCGGCCTCCCAGATACGCGGGTAGGGCCATGTTGTCTAGTTTGTGCCGGACTGTGAGCGTCGCGACCGGCGCCGCGCTAGCCGTACGGGGTAGTGCTCAAACCCGTTTGGCGGTCGAAGAGATTCCCATTGGTCGCAGCGTCAAGTAGGATGCGTGAGGGCAAGGGACTGCACGACCACTGATCGGACGCATGACGCTTCCGAGCTATCTACCCATTCTGCGACGCCGGCAAAGGGTCTCTCACCGACCGCGCAGCCGGCACTTCCTTATCCTTAAGATGGGGTGAGGCGATTTTCTTCAGTTGATGTACAAACGCTTGTATCGCGATAGAGCGCGGGACATTCCGGGGAAAGATAATCTGCGTTTTTAATTTGATAACCGGTCGGAACGGTTTAAGCACGATATTAGCGAATTCCTTAGTCATTTTGATGATCGAGGAATCGACCAGGGCTATGCCTGCGCCCGCATTCACCATCAAACAGGCGGTAAAGCACGAGCTCGTTTCGATAGACACCGGCGGCAGCTCCACGCCTTTTTGCTTGCAGGTGACGTCTATCAGAGAGCCGATGGTGGTGTATTTGCCGTGCATGATCAATGGCTGATCCCGCAGGTGCTGCGCGGCGATGTAGCGCTTAGTGCATAGGGGATGGTTTTTTGGCAGCGCACATGCAAATACGGTGGAAGCGAGCTCCTCGACGTCAATTCGGGGATCAGTGACCGATCCATAGACCAAACCGAGATCCGCATAGCGCTGGCACACGCGGTCGACGACCAGCGATTTGGGCAGCATGTGTATGAAAACGCGCACATCCGCGTTGGATTGCTTGAGTCCCGCCAGCGCTCTGGGCAGAAAGATATCGACTTTCCAGCACATTGGGATCCTAAGCTTAGAATTCCACGTGGACAAGTTGTCGCG
>JADMIO010930414.1_pt1 | contig 138268 bp, 152 predicted proteins | sample 8958161 | NCBI WGS metagenome assembly JADMIO01 (sample SAMN16585339, study PRJNA669376) | soil metagenome | isolation source: Crop rotation soil | place: USA: Cullars Rotation, Alabama | collected 2011
GCCGCGTCGGGCGACTCCTCGAAGCTGGCCGCGTCGGGCCACTCCTCGAAGCTGGAAATCAATGGCCAGACGAGTGCCGCCGCCGCCGTTGGGCCGGGCTCTTCGATCAAGGCCATCGCCGGAACGCCAATCGCGATCTGCGAATACGATCGCAAGGGCAAGCCGATCGCGTTCGTGGCCGGCATTGCAGGCGAGGAGGGTGTTCCCGCCGATACCTGGTTGACCGTCAAAAATGGCAAATTCGTGGAGGCCGCATAATGGCGCGCGACCATCTCCGCATTGTGGGCTCGGAAACGCCTTGGAACGAAGGGCGCTCATACCGTCCGATGAAGGACGAGCCTGACGTTATCCAGGCCCTCCGCGCTCGTTACCGCAAGCCATCGCCGATCGAACGCATTGCCGACGCGCTTTCGAGCCCGCGGTTCGTGCTGTTCTACCTTGGCTTTTACGCCGGCTGCCTCGCGACCGTGTTGCTGGCGGCTGTGTGGTCGAGGTTCCTGTGAGCGCGGGTTTCACTCCGGGGCCGTGGGCGCTGTCCGACAAGACGGGCAACATTATGCGCGACATTCTCGGGGCTGAAGGATCGTCGGTTTGCTCGGTGTTCAACGTCCGTCACCACATGCTGAAGAACCCGCAGCCGGATACCGATTTAATTCTGGCCGCGCCGGAGCTTTATGCTGTGGTCGAGGAATGGCTGTTGGTCGGCAATGACCTCAAGGCCCGCAAGGCCATCCGTGAGAAGGCCCGATCCGCCCTCGCCAAAGCGCGGGGCGAGTCATGACCCGCCACTACGCCATCATCAACGACTTCGGCCTCTACGCCGAAACCAACGCCTGCTGCGGCAACAACTTCCGCCGCCGCAAGCGCCTCACCGATGATCCGGCTGAGGTGACGTGCAAGCAATGTCGCGAGCTGGCCGGGTTTGAGCCGATCCTCGACCTTGAAGTGAAGGAACTGCCGAACGGCGGTTTCAGGGTGGCGGCGTGAGGAAGCCACACGACATCAAAGCGCCCGATGGTTACACGCTTGGCGGCGAGAGGCGCGTCCGCAGGGACGGAACCGTTCTCTTCAATCGAGGCTGGTGGCAGTTACCTTTCGGCTTTGCCGAACGTGGCGAGTACGTTTGGGTCCACGAGGAATGGACCGCAGACAACAAGCAGGTTCTCGAAGTCGCGCCTCCTGGCTACCGAAGTTATTACGCAGCCAAGCTGGATGGTGAGACGATCATCGTTCAGCGCACCAGCCGCCCCGATGCGAAGTCCTGTCTCCGAAAGCCCGCCCACAAAGCGTGGCAGGCTCGGAAGGCAGCATAATGCCCCCCGCGATCCCATTCCCCACCGTCCGCGCGCGCAGCCCTGCGAATGTGCTGGCGGATTTGAAAGAGGCCAAGCGCGATTGGGAGCAAGCTTTGGCCGACGCCGAATGCGCAGCCCGTGAAGGCGACGAGCGGCTTGAAGCGGAACACGGCGACCGCATGAGCGAAGCCGACACGCGCATTGACGATCTCAGGGATGAGTTCGCGGCTCGCTTTGTCGAAGCGACCGGCCTGACCTGGGCGCAGATCGAGACCGCGATGATGGAGGCGGTGCTTTGAAGCTGATAGAGCCACTAGCTGCCGCTGCGCCGTTACACCGCGAGGCGCAGCCAATTCCTTCGCGTAAGGGCAGAAAACGTCTCCGGCGTGAGTTGCTGGAAAAGCAGGCCGGCCTCTGCATTTATTGCGGAACAGAAATCGCGATTGCCACCGTAGGCAGGCGATGCGCGACGTTCGATCACATTATTCCTGTAGTGGACGGCGGCGAGTTCGACGAGCGCAACGTCGCCCTGGCGTGCTGGCCATGCAACCGGATGAAAGCCTCCATGTCGCCCGCACAAATGCGGCGATTGGCGGATCGCGTTGAAGAGTTGGCGCGGGATCGGGCCCTATGAACGCGCCCGCGAACCTGACCGACGCGCAGTTCCGCGCCAGCCATGTCGGCTCGTCAGAGGTCAGCGCGCTCTTTGACGAGTGCCCATATCTGACCAAGTTTGAGCTTTGGCATCGGAAGGCGGGCAACATTGCGACGCCCGCATTTGACGCGATGCGCCCAGACGGCACTCCCGACGATGAGCGGATTTTTTGGGGCATCAGGCTTGAGGGCGCGATCATCGACGCCGCTGCCGAGCGGTTCGGCTACACCGACATTGAGCGCAATCCCACGCTGTCCAACGGCAAGGGCCTGGGCGCGCACCCCGACGCGCTGGTGACATGCCCGCACCGCGGTCGCGGCTATGTCGAGGTCAAGACCGTGGATTGGCTGATCTTCAAGCAGTGGGGATCGGAGCCGCCGACTCACTATTTGCTGCAATCGCAGACGGGTCAGGGCCTTGCCGACGTTCAGTGGGGCGACGTGCTCGTGCTGGTAGGTGGAAATCGACTGGAGCGCTTTTGCTACGACTTCCGGCCGAAGATTTACGCCGAGATTGAAAAGCGCGTCGAAGCCTTTTGGCAGAGCATCCGCGCCAACGATCCGCCGCCGGCCGATTACACGCGCGACCTCGATACGATCAGCGACCTTTACCGCGAGGGCACGGACGAAGTGGTCGATCTGACCGCTGACAACTTGGCTCACGCAGCCGCGGCGGCGTTTCTCTTCGCAAAGGAAGCTCGGTTGGACGCCGAGAAGCAAGAGGACGCCGCCAAGGCCGAATTGCTGGACAAGCTCGGCGCTGCATCGGCTGCGAAGCTCAATGGCTTCACGGTGCGCGCGACCACGGTTGCGGCGGTGCCTGACCGGCCAGCGATTCCGGACGAAATTATCAAGGGGCGGCGGGCTTACCGAAGGCTGACCGTGAAAGAACTGACATGAGACGCTTCCGGCCAAGACCATACGACCCGAACAGAAAGGACACGCGGACACCCGCTCAGAAGGCGGCGCAGCAGCGCAACTTCCGCATCTTCCAACTGCGCGGCCTAGCGAGCTTCCGCTTCCTCCTGACTGGTGAGCGCCGTGACGCCCTGCTGCGCCTCGTCGATCAGGAATTGAGGGCAATCGGCGCGGAACCGGAAAGCGTCAGGGCTGAAAAATGGAAACACGAAATGGAGACCGCATAACATGGCCACCCAACTTGCTGAGCGCACCGCAAGCCCGATCGTTGTCTTTCGGCAGACGCTGACGCAGCCCGCATTTCGCGAGCAGTTGAAGATGGCGCTCCCGAGCCACATCAGCGAGGACAAGTTCATTCGTGTGGCGCTGACGGCAGTGCAGCAGAATCCTTCTCTGCTCGACCCCCAAAGGGTTGACCGCAACTCGCTGTTCGGAGCGTTCATAAAATCCGCCCAGGACGGGCTGCTGCCCGATGGCCGCGAGGGCGTGGTTGTCCCCTACAAGGGCAAGGCGATGTGGCAGCCGATGGTCGCGGGAATTATGACCAAAGTGCGGCGGTCGGGCGAGATCAGCAATTGGGAAGTCGCCGCCGTATTCGAGAAGGACACATTCGAGCGTCTGCTCGGCGACGATCAGCGGATCTACCACAAGCCCTTTGAGGATGACGATCCGGGCAAGGTCGTGGGCGCTTATTCGATCGTCACCTTCAAGGACGGAACCAAGAGCCGTGACTATCTTCCGCGCTGGCGGATCGAGAAGGCGCGCGAGCAGGCGACCGCGAAAGACAGCCTCATGTGGACGAAGTTCTACGACGAGGGAGCGATCAAGACGGTCATCAAACATCACTCGAAACGGCTTCCTATGTCCACCGACATCGAGGCGATCTTCGAGCGCGACGAGACGATGAACCATGTCAACGCCGAGCGCGAGGTGAGCGCCGAGCCCTCGCAGCCCCTCAGCCGCCTCGACGCGATCGAGCATCAGATTGAGCCCGATCCGCCCGTCGAAAGCGAGGTCATCGAGGAGCAGGCCGAAGAGCTTGAAGCCGAGATCGACGACACCGCCGACCATCCCGGCAAGGCGATTGCGGACGCGATCATTGCGGAGATCGAGGAGGCCGCTGCGATCATCGACGTGAACAGCATCTACGCCCGCCACAAGGAGGACATCGAGGCGATGCTCCCCGAGGACGGCGCTCGCGTGGATGTCGCGGCAGACAAGCGGAAGCGCGAGATCAAGGCCGCACGCGAGGGCGCGAAGGGCTGACGCAGAATGACCGCCCGCCCCAACCTCCGCGCGCTTCCCGCCATTCCCGACGAGCGCACACGCGTCTGCGGCATCGTCTTTCGGCGCAATGACGAACACGAGTGGCGCTGCATCCAAGCGATCAGGGCGCGCGAGCATCCAGCCTGGTCGATCAGCTTCGTCAGCTTTCGAGTCACCGGCCGCGCCAAGCTCCGGAAGGTCATCTGATGCCACTAGGACACAGCAAGGGGACAGAGCTACCGACGCTGCGCGAGCGGTTGCTAAGAATTGAGCGCGGCGAGGACAATTTGGCCATGATGGAGGCAGTTGGGGCTGACAGGTGGTTCGCCAACCCTGACGGCCCCGAAGCCGCCGCAATGCTCCAGACGGCTGCGGAGGCGCTGCGAATTGTGGAGCCGGTTTTAGCGAAGGAATTGGACAGTCTGCTAGCCAGCTTCACTAACAGGATCGGCCCACACACCGGCAAAGTCACTGATCCAGAAGGGAAGCGATGGGTCGCCGAATATCGCAAGGCGCTCAAAGTTACCCGCGCCACCCTCGAAAGGCTGAACCAATGACCGACCTAGAGCGCATGGAAGGCTTATTTGTGGGCCAGCTCGACGACTACGAAATGTGGTTGTTCGAACACGCCGTTGCCGATGGCATGGCGGAACGTTCCTACGAAGCCGGCGCGGGCTTCATGGGTCTCGCGAAAGTCCGTTTGATCCGCGCCGTTGCCGTTCCGAGGAAAGCAGCATGACCGAACCAATGACCGAGCAGCTAAAGGCGACGATTGAGGTTAACATTGCGCCACGACAGGGCGCAGTTGGCGCATGGGATGTCGAAGCCATCGACGAAGATGGATCGATTGAACAAGCGATCTTCGCTGGGCCGAATGCTGAGAGCCGCGCAAGGCGCTATGCCGATCTTCAATACACCAGCGCGCCAGTGCAAGACGATGATGCGGAGTGGCTGCGGAACAACGCCGCTGACATTTGCTACGGTGGCATCCCACTACGGGCTGGCGCACGAGCGGAAGTTAAAAACCGGCTGCTCGCAATCGCCGCCCGCCTCTCGACAGACACGGCGCTGATTGAATTACTCGAAGAAGCTCGACCTTACGTTGATGAATGTTTCGGCGACCTCGACCGCTCCCTTAGCTCTCGCATTGACAAAGCCCTCGCGTCCAGAGGAGGCGACAATGGGGGTGAGGCGGGGATCTGATGAGCGCGGAGCGTTGCAAGATCCGGGAAGCCGCGGCCATCACCGGGCTTGATATTCGCACGCTGCAGGAGAAAGCTGCGCGCGGCGAGATCCCCGGCGCCGAGAAGCCGTTCGGACGCTGGACGTTTGACATCGCGAAGCTCCGGCAGCTTCGATCGAAAGGGCGCCAATGCGAGGTCTCTACGAGAGGAACGGGATCTACTGGGCGCGTTTCAAGGTCAGGGGGCATGAATATCGCCTCAGCCTACGAACGCGTTCTATCGCGGTCGCTGAGCGCCGGCTGAAGGCCGAGCGCGAGCGAATCGAGGAAACAGCCTATTTCGGCGCCGCGGAACCAGTGAGTTGGCCAGCGGCGGTTGTTTCATGGCGGGGCGCCTGGCTGCAGCTCGGGATCAAGGCCTCCACCGGCGATCGATACGTCACCAGCCTCGGCCAGGTCCGCAAATGGCTGGACGAGAAGCAGGTCCACGAGATCGACAACGTGCTGCTAAAGGAGATCGTGCGGCACAGGAGCAGGCAAGGCGCATCGAACGCCACCATCCGGCGCGACATGACGGCGATCTCGTCGGTGCTCGGGCATTGCTGCGACGAGGGATGGATCGACGAAAATCCTGCCCACATGATGGACCGCAGTCGCTTCAAGGAGCGCAAGGCCAAGATCATCCTGCCGCGACCGGAAAGCCTCGACCTGGTCTTCTCCGAGCGGGGCAAGCTGATCGACATGGGCGAGCTCAGCCTCGAGACCGGAATGCGCCAGGACGAGATCGTCAGTCTCGAACGCGATCGGCTCGACCGGAAACGGTCGGCCGTGACGCTCGAGGACACGAAGAACGGCGGAGTCCGCGAGGTTCCGCTCAGCCGTCGCGCCTGGGAAATCATCGATCGGCAACCGCAATATCTGCGGTCGCAGCTCGTCTTTTGGCGAGGCAAGGGAGAGCGCTTCAACAACGTCGACTCCGACTGGTATGGCAAGACGCAGCGAATCGCACAAAAGGCGGCACAGGATGGCCGGCCATTCCGCCGCTTCCGCTTTCATGACCTACGGCACCTGTTCTCTGTCCGCTACCTGCGCAATAGACGCGGCACGATCTATGACCTCAAAGAGATCCTTGGGCACGAAAGCGTGAAGACGACAGAGCGCTATCTCGACCATCTGACGCCGGAAGAGCGACTATGGGCTATTCACGGCGCGGTGGCACAAAAAGCGGATCACGAAGAGCGGTCTGGAACGGAAAAGGGCTGAAAACTGCGCTCCACGTGAAACATTGTGAGGCTTAGCAAACCGCTGGTTTCAGCCACTCACCCACGTCTCCGGAAGCGGCATCGCAAGAGCCGCGGCCTATATAGGGCAGATTTCCGGGCATCAACCTGACTGGAGTCGTGGGCCGGGCTTCGCAGACAGGCGCGCCGCCTCCTTTTGGTGAATCGACCGCCAACCACCTTCATTCATCCACTGATTAATCGTTAAGTGTCAGTCTTATGGCTGGACGTGGAGGCCCGATGCAGGCGGAGTGGACGCCGTCTCCATCGACCGGAGCTTGATCGCGTTAAGCCGCGGTGCAGCTCGCCACGCGTCTGTGTGAAGCGTCATGAGCGAGACCAAGATGAAACATTCGAAACTCGATACCAACGGTTACCATGACCGGAGCGCGCGCGTGTCCGTGAATTGCGACGCCGTGCTGACCGAAGCGGACGGCTGCGAGCTCGACGTCGTCATCATCGACGTGTCGCGCGACGGCTTCCGCCTGCAGTCACGGTCGGAGCTGGAGATCGGCTCTGAAGTCTCTCTACGCGTCGCGAAGCTCGATCCGGTGCGGGCCCTCATTCGCTGGACCTGCGGACACGAGGCCGGCGGAGTCTTCCTCGATCCGGTGGCGCTTTAAACCCTGAGCGCGGCCGCGGCTTCCGCCTCGCGCTTCAAGTTGCGGGCGAGCTGGCTCATTCCATTGAGATACTGCGGCGGGATGTGGATGTCGCGATAGTCGAGCTGCGCCGCGGCGCGCAGGGTCCACATCGGGTCGATCAGGTGCGGCCGGGCCAGCGCGACCAGATCCGCACGGCCGGCGGCAAGGATCGAATTGGCATGATCGGGCTCGTAGATGTTGCCGACCGCCATGGTTGCCAGCCTCCCCTCGTTGCGGATCCTGTCCGAAAACGGCGTCTGGAACATTCGGCCATAGACCGGCTGCTGCTCGGCCCAGGTCTGTCCTGCCGAGACGTCGATCAGGTCCGCGCCCTCGCGCGCGAACGCCTCGCCGATTTCGACGGCGTCTTTCGGAGTGTTTCCGTTTTCGCCCGCCCAGTCCGTCGCCGAAATGCGAACCGACATCGGGCGGCCGGGCGGCCAGGCGGCGCGCATCGCCGCGAAGACCTCGAGCGGATAGCGCAGGCGGTTTTCCAGGCTCCCGCCGTATTCGTCGCTGCGTGTGTTCTGCAGCGGAGTGATGAAGCTGGACAGCAGATATCCGTGCGCGGCGTGGAGCTCGACCATGTCGAAGCCGCACTCGATCCCCATTCGCACGGCTGCGACGAACTGGTCTCGTACGAGATCCATGTCGGCGCGGGTCATTGGGCGCGGTACCTGATTGACCGGCGACCAGGCCACGTCGCTGGCCGACATCACGGGCCAATTGCCCTCGTCGAGCGGAACGTCATTCCCTTCCCAGCCGAGCCGGGTCGATCCTTTGGCGCCCGAGTGTCCGAGCTGGAGGCAAATCTTCGCGGTTGAGTTGGCGTGGACGAAATCCACGATCCGCTTCCACGCGGCGACGTGCTCGTCGTTCCACATGCCGGTGCAGCCGGGACTGATCCGGCCTTCCGGCGACACGCACGTCATCTCGGTGAAAAGGAGACCCGCTCCGCCGAGCGCGCGCTCGCCGAGATGGACGAGATGGAAGTCGTTGGGAACTCCGTCGACGGCCGAATACATGGCCATCGGTGAGACGGTGATGCGGTTGGCGACCTCCATCTCGCGCATTTTGAACGGTGCGAACATCGGGGGCGCCGTCTTGTTCGATTTTCCATCCGTCGCGCGTTTCCAGAACCATCGCTCCACGCCCTCCAGCCATTCGCGGTCGCGGAGGCGAAGGTTTTCATGGCTGATGCGCTGGCTTCGAGTGAGCAGCGAATATGCGAATTGCAGCGGTTCGAAGTGGAGATAGCGCTCGAGCGTCTCGAACCACTCGGTGGAATTGCGCGCGCTGTTCTGAAGTTTGAGCACTTCGAGGTTCCGCTCGGCGACATATTCATCCATCGCCGCTTCCAGGCTGAGGCCCGGCCGGTTGAGCACGTCGGCGAGTTTGATCGCGTCTTCGAGCGCGAGCTTGGTACCGGACCCGATCGAATAATGCGCCGTGTGCGCGGCGTCGCCGAGGAGGATGACGTTGGCGCTCGACCAGCGTTCGCATTTGATGCGCCGGAAATTCAGCCAGGCAGCCGAGCCGACGAGGTGCGAAGCGTTCGACTGAAGCGAATGGCCGTCGAGATATTTGGCGAACAGCTTCTCGCAGGCTGCGATGCTTTCCGCCTGCTCCATCGTGTCGAAGCCGTATCGCCGCCACGTCTCTTCCGAACATTCGACGATGAAGGTCGAACAATCCGGAGCGAAGCGATAGGCATGTGCCCAGATCCAGCCGTGCTCCGTCTCTTCGAACGCGAAGGTGAAAGCGTCGAAGACCTTGGACGTACCCAGCCACACGAACTTGTTCTCGCGGACGTCGATGTCGACTCCGAATGCCTCGGGGTTCGCGTCGCGGAAGCGCGAATTGGCACCGTCCGAAGCGATAACGAGATCATAGTCCCGCCATTTGGGGTCGGTGGGGTCGCATTCAGCGTTGAATTGCAAGGTGACTCCGAGCTCGCGCGCGCGGCCCTGCAGGATTTCGAGCAGCCGCTTGCGGCCGATTCCGATGAAGCCATGACCGGACGACGTGATGCATTCGCCGCGGATATGGACGTCGATATCGTCCCAATGAGCGAATTCGGACGCGATGATCTGTGCGGACTTGGGGTCGTTCGCCTGAAGGTTCTCGACGGTTTGGTCCGAAAAGACGACGCCCCAGCCGAACGTCACGCCAGGTGCGTTACGCTCGAAGATTTCGATTTCGTGAGCCGGGTCGCGCCGCTTCATCGAGATGGCGAAATAGAGTCCCGCGGGACCGGCGCCGATGCAGGCGATCTTCACCGCTCTTCGCCCCGAATGGCCCGGAAGCTATTCACGCGCACGTGCGTCCCCGTCATGAGACGGGGCGGGTTCGGCGCGGAATGGCGGCAGCGCATGCAGCCAACATGGCACAGCAAAGTGTCCCCAGGACAGCGGAATGTCGGCCAGGGTGGAAAGAGGGCGCGTCATCAGGCATTCTTGCGGCAAGGCGAATCAGGAGGCGGAGATGACCGGCATCCTAGATAAGTTCCACGTTGAGCACAGCATCCACGGTACCGGCACCAGGGTGATTGCGCGATCGCTTCAACTCACGAGTGATTGCATTGAAGACGACGACATCGATACCGCGATCCAGATGCTCAAAGACGACCTCGATGCCTGCGCCAGGGAAATGAAGCGGCTCGTCGCGGTCAATCGTCGAGGCTCGTTGTTCCAGGGCTGGCCTTCGGCCAAGGATGATATCGTCACCTAGGCCAGAGGCCGCAGGTTTGGATTAGTCGTTCTTCAGGTGTTCGAGGCCCCGCGAGCCGCTCTTCATCGACGGGTTGGCCGCGATGGTTTTGACCTTCGCCTTCTTCGGCTTGCGGGCTTCCTTGTTCGATCTCATCTGACCCTTCGCCATGTCTCTCTCCTGCCCGGCTCAAAGCCGATCTAATAGCCCGTCACGCGACGTCCGCAATGGTCCGAGACGGGGATCATATGCGCGAGTCGACGCCCCGGATGAACGCCCCGACCAGCGTGTTGAACTCGTCCGGCTTCTCGAAGTTCGTGATGTGGCCCGCATGTTCGATCAGATCGAATCGCGCACCGGGGATGAGATGGGCCAGCTCGCGCGATAGTGCGGGCGGAGTGATTTTGTCCTCGGCACCGCACAGGACGAGCGTCGGCACCCGAATGTCGCCGGCGCGCTCGCTTTGATCGGCGAGCCACACGGCCTTCGCTCCAATGAGATAGGCGGCAGGGGCGATTCCAGCCATCGTATCGACAACCTCGCGGCGGACGATCGGAACTGCGGGTTGCGCGAGCAGCACATCCACCCGCGACTCTGCCATGAAACGAAGGGTGCCCGTTTCCAGGGCCGTCTTCGAACGTTCAAGAATTGCTGCGCCGTCGGGATGCTTCGCAAACGAATCCGCGAGCGTCAGCGACACGCAGCGGTCCGGTTCGGCCGCGTACATCGCGATCGCGACGACCCCGCCAAGCGACAGCCCGCAGATGTGCGCGCGTTCGACGCCGAGCTCGCTCATCGCCGACAAGATGGCCGCGGCGTAATCGTCGCGAGTGGTCCCTTCGGGGGCCGGATCGCTGTCGCCATAACCGGGATAGTCGAAGGCGATGGCGCGGCGCTCGCTGGCGAATCGGTCGAGCTGCGGCCGCCAAACCGATTTGTCCGAACCGACGCCGTGCAGAAAGACGACCGGCATTGCATCGCCGCCGCCGGCCTCGGCGAAACCGATCGAATAACCCGCGCTCGTCCGTACCCGGCTCATGGCCTTTATTGTGGCAGCGCGACCGTGCGCGCGCTAGCCTCGCCGACATGGCGCGGATGACGGTCAACGGCGAGGGCGTGGAATATCGGCTCGATCCCGACACGCCCCTGCTTTGGGCCTTGCGCGACGCATCGAATCTCACCGGCGCCAAATATGGCTGCGACAGCCGCGACTGCGGGGCCTGCACCGTCATCATCGACGGCCGCGCGGTAACGAGCTGCAGTGTCGCACTGCGCGAACTCGAAGGCGCGGCCATCACCACGATCGAAGGCCTGTCATCCGATGGATCGCACCCCGTCCAGCAAGCCTGGATCGCCGAACAGGTGACGATGTGCGGTTATTGCGAGCCGGGCTTCATCATGGCGATCGCGGCACTGCTGCAGGCGAACTCCGCCCCGGACGAGGCGGCGATCGCAGCGCTTCCCAATATCTGCCGTTGCGGTGCCTACCCCCGCATCCGCAAGGCGATCGCGCGAGCCTCCGCTTCGGGCGCGGGCCCGACGAATCCTGTACCGGAGCCGAAACAGTCATTCAGCAGTACTTCATCGGCCGAGGAGCATTCGCAAAGCCAAGATTTGTGATGAGGGAACTGAGTCATGCGTAAGATTTTGGCTTTCATGCTTCTTGCCGGGGCGGCTGCTCCGGCACTTGCCGCCGGCGATCCGGGAGACCGTCACGGCCATTGGTCGCGCTCCGACAGCTCGGAATCGCAGGACTCGCACCAGCAGTCGCAGCCCGACCAACACGAGCGTTCGAGCAACTCGGAGCGCCCGCATTTCAACGTCGAGCGAGCTCAGCCGCCGGTCAACGTCGAGCGTTCTCAGGAGCGAGTGCACATTGATCGCAACAATGGTGAGCGCCTCCGTATGGGTCAGGCTGAGAATGGAAGCGTCCAGGCGGAGGTCCAGGCAGACCAGCAGCGTGAGCTGCGGGCCCGCGAACGGTTCCGCGGTCCGAAGATCGTGACGCCGGACGGTTCCGACGGTGAGCGCCTGCGTCAGTCGAACCGGCAGCTGCCGCGAGTGCTGCAGACCCGCACGCCGATCGTCAGCAACATTCCGCGCGAGGGCACTCAGCCGCCGCTACGGACGCAGCATATCGTTCGGCACGGCACGCACTGGACGACCGAATGGCGCAATGACCGCAGGTACGATTGGCGCCATTGGCGCGATCGGCACCGGTCGAGCTTCCACCTCGGCTTCTACTACGACCCGTTTGGCTGGAACTACCGGCGCTATTCGATCGGCTGGAGGCTGTGGCCGAGCTATTACAGCAGCAGCTTCTGGATCAACGATCCGTGGCAGTACCGTCTGCCGTATGCACCGCCAGGCTACCAGTGGATCCGCTATTACGACGACGCGATTCTCGTCGACACGTTCAGCGGTGAAGTGGTGGACGTGCTTTACAACTTCTTCTGGTAAGTCGATCGGAACATTAAGGAAGGGCGCTGCGGCATGCCGCAGCGCCCTTTTCTTATGCCGTGAGGGCTTCGGCGATCAGCCGGCGGCTGTTGTCGATGCCGTACAGCGCGATGAAGCTGCCCATGCGCGGCCCCTGGCTCGATCCGAGGAGCGTTTCGTAAAGCGCCTGGAACCAGCCGCGCAGGCTCTCGAACGGATGCCGCTTTCCGACTTCAAACACAGCGTGCTGAATGACTTCCCCGTCAGCGTTAGCGGGGAGCTTGGCGAGTTCGGAGTCGAGGTCTCGCAACGCCTCCGCTTCCATTGCATTCGGCGTGCGGCGATTCAGCGTCGGAGCGACGAAATCGCGAGCATAATTGACGGAGAGCCCAATCAGCTCGTCGAGCTCGGGTTGGGTCTCGGGTGAAGAGTCGGGTGCATAGCGCCGGACGAATTTCCACGCCGTTTCCTTGTCCGCGACGCCCGGCAGGCTGGCGAGATTGAGAAGCAGCCCGTAGGTCACCGGCAGCTTGCTCTCGGGCACCTTCCCGGCATGGATGTGGTGGACCGGATTGCCGAGCTTCTGCTCGATCGGCTGGCCAGGATAATTGCCGCGGAATTGCCAATATTCGTCGACCGCGCGCGGGATCACGCCGATGTGCAGGCTCTTTGCGCGCCTCGGCTCGCGGTAGATGTAGAAGGCCAGGCTCGGCTCGCTTCCGTAGCGGAGCCATTCCTCGAGGCTGAGCCCGTTGCCCTTCGACTTCGAGATCTTCTCGCCCTTTTCGTCGAGGAACATCTCATAGTTGAAGCCTTCGGGCGGACGGCCGCCGAGAATTCGAGCGATCTTGCCCGACTGGACGACGCTGTCGATCAGGTCCTTGCCGGACATCTCGTAATCGACACCGAGTGCGACCCAGCGCGCGGCCCAGTCGACCTTCCATTGCAGTTTGGCGGCGCCGCCGAACGCGGATTGCTGGATCCGGCTTCCATCCTCGTCATCGAAAGCGATGAGACCCGCCTCTGCGTCGATGACTTCGAGGGGGACCTGGAGGACCCGGCCGCTCGCGGGGGAAATTGGCAATACCGGCGAATAGGTCTTGCGGCGGTCTTCGCCCAGGGTGGGAAGCATCACGCCCATGATCGAATCCCAGGCGTGCAGCACCTTGCGGATCACATCGTCGAAGCGGCCGCTGGTGTAGCAATCGCTCGCCGACAGGAATTCGTAATCGAAGCCGAACCGGTCGAGGAACGACCGAAGCATCGCATTGTTGTGATGCGCGAAGCTTTCGCTATCGCCGAACGGATCGGGAATTTGCGTCAGCGGCCTGCCGAGATTGTCGGCGAGCATCTGGGCGTTGGGGATGTTGTCAGGGACCTTTCGGAGGCCGTCCATGTCGTCGCTGAAGGCGATGAGACGGGTCGGAGCACCGCCGGTCAGCTCCTCATATGCCTGCCGGACGAAGGTCGTGCGCGCGACCTCGTTCCAGGTGCCGATGTGCGGCAGGCCCGACGGGCCATAGCCGGTTTCGAAGATCATCGGCTCGTTGGCGGGCTTGCCATCCGGCCAGCGCTTCAGAAGCTTGCGCGCCTCCTCGTAGGGCCAGGCCTTGCTGGCAAGCGCCGCATCTCGAAGAATGTTGTCAGACATTGGGGGCGCGTTAGCGTGCGGATGGAAACGAGGAAAGGATCGGTATGGCCTACGAGTCACGCTGCCATTGCGGCAAGGTGAGAGTGGAGGTGGACGCAGATCTTCCGGACAAGGCGGTGGTCTGTAACTGTTCGCACTGCAGCGCCAAGGGCCTGGTTCTCGCCGCGGTCCCGGGCCCCAGCGTCAGGGTCGCTAGCGGGGAGGATGTGCTCGAGACCTATCAGTTCAACCGGCACGCGATCGATCATCGCTTCTGTACCTCATGTGGGACTCAGCCCTTCTCGCAGGGCAAGGGACGCGACGGCTCCCCAATGGCGATGATCAATCTCCGTTGCGTGCCCGGGATCGATCTGGAAACCATTGAAAAGATGCCATTTGACGGCGCCAGCCTTTGATTTCGTTGCTATTTTGTTCATGGCGCTTCAAATGAGCCGGTGACTCCGCTTCGGCTCCCCGCGCTTCACGCAACCCACGCGGGGATCTGGCTGGCGAGCGGCAACGGCGAGAGCCGGGAAGCGAGCCGCGGCGAAGCCATTGCCCGAGCTGCCGAGACGCCGCACATCATCCTCAACGCACCGCTTGTCGGACAACGTCTTGGCTATCCGGAATTGTCCGGGCTCGATCTGTTGGAGCTGTTCGCTTTCATCCATCCGGCGAGGTTTGCGGTGCCGACCGTGGCTGGTCTTTGCCGGACGCTTGGGCTGGAGCCGCCAACCAGCGACTCCGAAGCTCCGGCCTCCTTTCAGGAGATCGCGGAACGGCTCTTCTCCGTGCTCGCCGATCACGGTTGGGAGGAGCGAGAAGGGGCATGGACCTCGAACGCGACTCTCCATCGCCTCGGCTGGCCCTGGGCTTCCCTGGTCGGGGCGCGACTGGAGCGGCCGGAGCGGGGCGAGCGGATGCTCTTCTCGCGGCTGAAGCAGTGGGACGAAGCGGCCGAGCGTCCGCCGCCACGCACGGTGATCGTGGACCCTGAGGACGCGAGAGCCAAGCTTGATCGTCTCACCGGCCGGATCGAGCCGCGGGAGGGCCAGGAGGCGATGGCGGAAGCCGTCACGAGAGTCTTTGCTCCGAAGCGCGCGAAGGATTCGCCGAATGTCTTGCTCGCCGAAGCCGGCACGGGGATCGGCAAGACGCTGGCCTATCTCGCGCCGGCTGCATTGTGGGCCGAGCGGGCAGGGGGGGCTGTCTGGGTTTCGACCTTCACCAAGGCGCTGCAGCGGCAACTCGACAGTGAAGGCCCGAAACTGTTCGCCGACGCCGAGGAGCGCGCGCGCAAGATCGTGGTGCGCAAGGGCCGCGAAAATTACCTTTGCCTCTTGAACCTCGAAGATGCGCTTCAGGGCGCCTTCGCCGGGCGCGCGGCAATCCTCGCCCAGCTCATCGGTCGATGGGCGGCTTACACCAAGGATGGCGACATGGTCGGTGGCGACCTGCCGGGCTGGCTTCCGAGCCTGTTCCGCCGCGCCGGCTCGACCGCGCTCACCGATCGTCGAGGAGAATGCGTCTACGCCGGTTGCCCGCATTACCGGCGCTGCTTCATCGAACGCGCCGAGCGGGCGAGCCGCGACGCCGATATCGTCATCGCCAACCACGCCTTGGTGATGGTCAACGCGGCGCGGGCCCGCGAGGAAGCGCCACGGCGAATCCTGTTCGACGAGGGTCATCACCTGTTCGATGCAGCCGATTCGACCTTTGCAGTGGCGTTTGGCGGCCAGGAAGCGATCGAGATGCGGCGTTGGATCGTTGGTCCGGAAGGCCGTTCACGGGGAAGGCGGCGCGGCCTTGCGGCACGGTTGATGGACGTCGCCTCGTACGATGAGGAAGGCGCCAGGGCGCTCGACGCCGCGGTCGAGGCCGCGCGATTGCTGCCGTCGGACGGGTGGCTGCAGCGGCTCGTCGAAGGGTCGGCGTTCGGGCCGATCGAGGCGTTGCTCGCCGAGGTGCGAGGCACGGTTTACGCCCGCGCCAAGGCGCAGGAAGCAGGCTACGGGTTGGAGACGGAGCTTGCCGAGCCCGATGGCGCACTCGTGTCGGAAGCGGCGGCCGCGGTCCAGATCCTCGAAGCGTTGCAAAAGCCCTTGGCTGCCCTGGCCCGCCGGCTGGAAGCGGTGCTTGGGGACGCTCCGGACTGGCTGGATTCGCAGGCACGCGCGCGCGTCGAGGGCGCGATCCGTGGTCTATCCTGGCGGCGTGAAACCCTGGCGGCCTGGATCGCCTTGCTCGCGCGAATCGGCGGCGAAGCGGATCCCGAATTCGTGGATTGGTTGGCGGTCGAGCGAATCGACGGGCGCGAGTTCGATGTCGCGATCCAGCGCCGCTGGCTGGATCCGACCAGGCCGCTCGCCTCTGCGGTGATGAGCCAGGCGGATGGCGTCCTCGTAACTTCGGCAACTTTGCGTGGGGGCGAAAGCTGGAACGCCGCCGAAGCGCGCGCCGGCGCGTTGCACCTGCCGACCCCGGCTGAGAAATTCGAAGCCGAAAGTCCGTTCGACTATGCCGCCTGCTCCGAAGTGCTGATCGTCACCGACGTGAAGCGAGGCGATGTGGCCTCGCTCGCCGGCGCCTATGCCCGCCTGATCGAAGCGGCCAATGGCGGGACTCTCGGCCTGTTCACGGCCATCCAGCGACTGAAAGGCGTCCACGCTCGAATCGCCGATCGCCTCGCGAGAGCCGGCTTGCCCCTCCTCGCGCAGCATGTCGATCCAATCGACGCTGGAACCCTGGTCGACATCTTTCGCGACGATCGCCGGGCGTCATTGCTGGGTACCGATGCGCTTCGCGACGGCGTGGATGTTCCTGGCGAGTCGCTTCGCTTGGTGGTGATGGAACGCGTGCCATGGCCGCGTCCGACGGTGCTTCATGCGGCGCGCCGGATGGCGGGAGGAGGAAGCGCATATGACGACCGAGTCGTGCGCGCGCGGCTCGCGCAGGCGTTCGGCCGACTCATCCGCCGCGACGGCGACCAGGGAATGTTCGTGATGCTGTCCGCGGCATTTCCTTCGCGGCTTCTGTCGGCGTTTCCGCCAGGAGTGCCGATTCGCAGGGTTTCACTCGATCAGGCGATCGCGCGCGTCCAGGAACGACTTGGCGCGGGAGGAGGGGTGCGAGACCTACTCTTCGAGAGCGGCGGCGAGCCGGTTACGCAAAGCGAGTAACCGGGACGTGTCGACACCACTTGCCTCGCCGGCCGGAGCAGTGGAGGGCGCCATTTCGCGAGCGACCGCGGAGACCTCGACGGCCTGAGCGCCTTTGTCGCGCAGCAATTTCTGCACGCCGCGGACGGTATAGCCTTCTTCGGTCAGCAGGCGATGGATTCGCCGTGCCAGTTGGACATCGTCAGGTCGATAGTAACGCCGGTTGCCGGCACGCTGCATCGGCCTGAGCTGCGGGAATTTGGTTTCCCAGTAGCGCAGGATGTGCTGGGCGACGCCCAGCTCCTGCGACAATTCGCCAATGGTCTTTAAAGCGCCCGGTGCCTTTTCGGCCGAGGCCACCCGAAATCCCTACTTTGAGACCTGATCGCGCATGATCTGGCTGGCGCGGAAAGTCATAACCCGGCGCGGAGCGATCGGCACTTCGACGCCGGTCTTCGGGTTACGGCCGATACGCTGGCCCTTGTCGCGAAGGATGAAGGTGCCGAAGCCGGAAACTTTTACGTTCTGGCCCTGCGCAAGCGCGTGGCACATGTGATGAAGGACGCGTTCGACGATGTTGGCGGACTCCGCCCGGGAAAGGCCGAGATTCCGATGGACAACATCCGCCAGGTCCGCGCGCGTAAGGGTTCCGTTCATGCTCGATTCGTTGTTCAGCCGCGCGATCCCGAGATCCGCCATATCAGTCTCCAGCCTTTGACGGCGTCCCCCCGCCGTTTCAATACATTTCCGTAACGGAAACCCACCGTGTCGGCAATTCGACATTCGCCGGATTGCCGATATTTTTCAATACCTGAGCGCTGCCGCGCCCCATGTAAAGCCACCACCCATCGCTTCAAGCACAACGACATCGCCGCGCTTGATCCGTCCGTCCTTGACGGCGCGATCGAAGGCCAGCGGAACCGAGGCCGCGGACGTGTTGGCATGCTCGTCCACGGTGACGATGACTTTCTCGGGGGGAAGGCCGAGTTTTCGAGCCGTCGCGTCGAGGATTCTGGCGTTCGCCTGATGGGGAACGACCCAATCGACGTCGGCGGAAGTGAGACCCGCCGCGTCGAGGACTTCGTTGAGCACATCGGCGAGATTGACCACGGCGTGCCGGAAAACCTCGCGGCCCTTCATCCGGAGCTTGCCGACGGTGCCGGTCGTGGACGGTCCACCGTCAACGAACAGCAGATCATTGTGGCGGCCGTCCGCGTGGAGCCGGGTTGCCAAAATGCCGCCGTCGGTCTCTTCAGCGCCGAGGATCAAAGCCCCGGCGCCGTCGCCGAAAAGGACGCACGTCGCACGGTCTTCCCAATCCAGGATCCGGGTAAACGTCTCGGAACCGATCACGATCGCCTTACGCGCATTGCCCGACCTCAGCATCGAATCGGCGACAGTCAGCGCGTAGAGAAAGCCGGTGCAGACAGCGTGGACGTCGAACGCGATGCAATCGTTGATGCCGAGCGACGCCTGGACCTTGGTTGCCGACGATGGGAAGGTCTGGTCGGGAGTCGCCGTCGCCAGGACGATCAGGTCGATATCGGAAGTTTCGACACCGGCGTGATCGAGCGCCTTTCGCGCGGCATCGGTCGCAAGGCTCGCAGTGGTCTCGTCATCGCCTGCGACATAGCGGCTGCGAATTCCGGTCCGCTCGACGATCCATGCGTCGGACGTGTCGACGGTCCGGGCCAGCTCTTCATTGTCCATCCGCCGTTTGGGCAGAGCCGAACCGACTCCGAGGACGACCGAACGCAAACTCATTGCGCGGCCTCATCGGCGAAAGCGTGGGCGCGGAAATTATCGAGATCGTCGCCAATCTTTCGGGTGATGTCGTTGCGCACCATGCGGGCCGCGACATTTATCGCATTGGCAACGCCTTTGGGAGTTGCAGCCCCATGGCTTTTCACGACAAGGCCATTGAGGCCGAGGAAGACGGCGCCGTTGTGATTGTTGGGATCGAGGTGGACCTTCAAGAGGTTGAGCGCCGGCCGGGAGAGGGCAAATCCGGCCTTGGAACGAAGCGAACTCGTGAACGCCCGGCGCAGCAGGTCGGTCACGAAGCGCGCGGTTCCTTCCGCCGTCTTGAGCGCGATGTTTCCGGAAAAGCCGTCGGTGACGACGACGTCGACCTGACCGCGCGACAGCTGGTCGCCCTCGGTAAAGCCATCGAAGCGGAATGCGAGATAGTCGGCCTCGCGAAGCAGGGCTGCCGCCTCCTTGAGCTCGTCAGTGCCTTTGAGTTCCTCTGTCCCGATGTTGAGCAGCTTCACCCGCGGCTTCGAAATCCCGAGCACGCAGCGGGCATAGGCCGAGCCCATGACCGCAAACTGGACGAGGTTTTGAGCATCGCATTCCGTGTTTGCGCCGAGGTCGAGCATGATCACGTCGGTTTCACCGAGAGTCGGCAAGAGCGCGGCAAGAGCGGGTCGGTCGATCCCGGGCATCGTGCGAAGCGCGAGCTTGGACATGGCCATCAGCGCGCCGGTGTTGCCGCCGGAAAGAGCCGCGTCGGCCATCGCCTCCTTCACGGCGTTGATCGCCATTCCCATCGAGGTGGTGCGAGCGCGACGGATCGCCTGACTCGGCTTTTCGCTTGCCTCGATCGCCTCGGGCGAGTGAACGACGGCCACTTCGGCCTGCAGATTCTTGTGCTGCTTGAGCTCAGCGACGACCTGGCGCTCGTCGCCGTAGATCGTGAACTGGATCTCGGGATCGCGCCGGCGCGCGCGCGCGATGCCCGCGATGATCGCACTGGGCGCGCTGTCACCGCCCATGGCATCGATTGCGATTCGTGGGGGCCCCTGCATGTCGAGGCCGCTAGCCGGCTTAGGCCTCGGTCGAAACGATCTCGCGGCCGTTATAATGGCCGCAGGCCGAACACATGTTGTGGGGGAGCTTCAGCTCACCACAGTTTGGGCACTCCTGGAACTTCGTCGGGGTCAGCGCATGATGGCTGCGGCGCATGTTCCGCTTCGACGGCGACGTTTTTCTCTTTGGGACAGCCATTCCGGCACCTTCTAACCAATTTTGTCAGTAGCAATAAAAATGGCGACGATCTGCGCCTTTTCCCGGCGGGTTACCCCGCGGCGGCGGACGGATCATCGCGAACCGCGGTCCCTATAGCGAATAGAGCCGTCGTTGCAAGTCAGGCGGCGGAGAGCACGGCGTCGGCGACATAGGGGTTGGTCCGCCGCTCGTGGCCGAAGGTCGACATCGGCCCATGACCGGGGACAAAGGCCGTCTCGTCGCCCATCGGCCAGAGCCGCTCCGTGATCGAGCGGATAAGCTGCTGCTGGTTGCCGCGGGCAAAATCCCACCGGCCGACGGAGCCCTGGAACAGGACGTCGCCGACGATTGCCAGCTTCGATTGCGGATGATGGAAAACGACATGGCCCGGAGTGTGGCCGGGGCAATGTCGGACGTTCAGGGTGAGCTCGCCGACGGTGACCTGATCGCCGTCGTTGAGCCAGCGCGACGGCGTGAAAGGCCGGCCCGTAATGCCGTAACGCATGCCGTCCTCGCGAAGCTGGGCGATCCAGAAGAGGTCCTCTTCGTGCGGACCTTCGATCCCGACGCCCAGCTCCTCGGCGAAGACTCCGGCGGAACCGCAATGGTCGATATGCCCGTGGGTCAGAAGGATCTTCTCGATCGTCACTCCAAGCTGCTCTGCGGCCGCCTTGAGGCGCGGCAGGTCGCCGCCCGGATCGACGAAGGCTCCGCGCATCGTCTTCGTGCACCAGATCAAAGAGCAATTCTGCTGCAGCGGCGTCACCGGGATGATCGTCGCGCGCAGTGGGGGATTATCGGTCGGCGGTGAGCTCATTGATAATCGGGCGTCAGCTGGTCGGCGGCGGCCGGTACGTTGCTCATCGACCTCGAAACCGCTTCTGCCTGTCGAAGGACCCGCAAAATATTGCCGCCGGCTAGCTTGGCGAGGTTCTCGTCCGACCAGCCGCGGCTTATCAGCTCGGCGAACAAATTGGGATAATCCTGCACCCCGGTCAGGCCGACCGGCGTGCTTGGAATCCCATCCAGGTCGCCGCCGATCCCGACGTGGTCGAATCCCGCGACCTTGGCCACGTGGTCGACATGATCGGCGACCTCGGCAACGGTAGCTACCGGCTGGGGATGAGCCTTGACCCATGCGTCGAGCACGGCATCGACGTCGGCCTGGGCTCGGCCGGTATACATTCGGTCAATCCGCGCTTTCTCGGCATCGCGGTCCGCGGCCCATTTCCAGATCGCTTCATTGACGTAGTCGGGCGCGAAATTGACCATCACGATGCCGCCATTGGCCGCCACGCGGCGAAGCACAGCATCGCTGACGTTGCGCGGATGGCCGTCGATCGCCTTGGCGCTGGAGTGGGAAAAGATGACGGGGGCCGCGGACGCTTCGAGCGCGTCCATCATCGTCGCCTCGCTGACGTGGCTGAGATCGACGAGCATGCCGATCCGGTTCATCTCGCGAACCACGCTAACGCCGTACGGAGTGAGGCCGTCGTGCTTTGGTACATCGGTGGCTGAGTCGGCCCAGTCGGTGGTTTTGAAGTGGGTCAGCGTCATGTAGCGCGCGCCAAGCACATAATATTGGCGGAGCGCGGCGAAGCTGTGTGCCATCTGGTGGCCGCCCTCAATGCCGATCAGCGAGGCGACCTTTCCGGCTTTGTGGATCCTGACGACATCGTCTGCCGTGTAGGCCTGCTCCAGATCACGCGGATAAGCCGCAATGAAGCGCTTCACGATATCGATCTCTTCCAGCGTGTCGCGGACTGCGCGATCGCCCTCGACCTCCGCGGGGATGTACACCGACCAGAATTGCCCGCCCACGCGGCCGGCGTGCAGGCGTGTCATGTCCGTCATCAGCGGCTTTGGAGTCCATGAGTCCGTGCCGCTCGCCAACCCCTCGGTCTTGCCCCCGTAATTCTCGCGCAATTCCTCGGCGAGGTCGTTGTGGCCGTCGATCAAAGGCGTGCTTTTGAGAATCCGGTCTATCCGTGCCTGGACCTTGGGATCGATTGGCTGGGCGGACGCAATGGCCGGAATCATGGAGAGCGCGGCGGCGAGAAGGATCATTTTCATGTCGGCGGTGTAAGAACAGCGGCGGGGACGCGCAATCGGCGCTTGTTCTTTGCCGTTTCGGCGCCAATGAACAGGTCAATGGCAGATCTCCAAGAAACGATGCGCTTTGATCCCAATGAGGGGATCGCCAACCTCGACGAACATCTCGATCGCCTCAAGGCTTCCGCGGAGGAGCGGGGGTTCAAGTTCGACCGGCATGCCGCGCGCAACGAGCTCCAGGCTGCGACTTTCGGCAAGCGCCGAGCCGCTATCGCTCGGCTGCTGCTGTCGCCGACGGGTGCGATGGCGATCGAGGTGAAGAGCGAGGACTAAGCGGCGAGCGGAAAACGAAGAAGCCGGTCGGACACTGGCACCAATGCTGCCGCATGATTTCCGACGGACCGCAAGATCTCAGGATGATGGGCGTCCAGCCCTCCGGTCAGCGAACCAAACGCCGGAAGAATGATTTTCGTCGGCGAGACCACGAAGCAACGGCGGGAGACCTGCCGGCCTTTCAGGTGGACTCGCAGTTTCGGATGATAATGGCCCGACATTTCGGGACGCGGGTCGCTGCGTCTCGCCTCGTGCCGCAAGACAATTCCGGCGAGTTCCACCTCATCCCGGATCCTGCCGCCGCAATGGTCGGCGAAGCCCGGGTCGTGGTTGCCGACGATCCACGTCCACTCGAGCCTGCTTGTCAATTCGGTCAACAATTCGCGGGCGTTCCCTACAAGCCGATCGCAGCCGAACTGGTCATGGAAGCTGTCGCCAAGGCAGAAGAGACGGCTTGCGCCGGTGCGCTCCACTTCCCGCGCAAGCGCTGTCAGCGTCGCGTGAGAATCATAAGGCGGCAGGAATTGTCCGAGCCGCGCGAACCAGCTCGCCTTCTCGAGGTGCAAATCGGCCACCAGCAAAGCATTTTCGCGCGGCCAGAAAAGTGCGCCGTCGATCGTCGCCTGAAACGTTTCGCCCGCGAACGAAAAGGGAACCATCACCCTTCAATCGATGGTCAGGGCTCCAGCGTCAACATATGATCGCGCAGCGCACGCGCATCGTGAAGGGCATTGTGCGGGACCTTGCTGTTCGCTGCGGTGCTGAAGCCGGAGAGCTCGACGAATTTGAAGCTCAGCGGCGGGACTTCGACCATCGTTCCGGGTCCCGTCAACAGCAGCATGTTGAATTGCGCGATGTCTTCCGGCCAGTCGGCCACGATCAACGGCCCGGGGTCGCCGGCGAGATAGTGGGAGACGGCGCGTGCCGCATCGCCGCGGTTGAGACGCGGCGAAACCAAGGGCTCGGCGACCATGTCGAGGTAAGGGATGACATACCGCTCTACCCACTCATCGAGTACGCAATCCCAGTCGAGGGTCAGGTAAAGCTCCTCTCCGCGATCCGGAACCAGCGCCAACGACAGCAGCGCGCCGCCCCAGCCATTATATTCAGTGTCGAGGAAGTACCTCAGCGCTGGACCGCCGGGCAGTCGTCGGTCGGCAAGGCCCTACCCTTGCGGCAACGCTCGGCCATCTCGCGAGCGAGGCGGCCGCGTTCCTCTTCCTGCTTCCGCAGCTCCCGGCCGCGCTTCTGGTCCGCCTCGGCCTGGCTTGTCGTTGCCGCATCAACTCCGGTTGAGACGACCTTCACCGGTAGGGTGACGACATCCACGGCGGTATGCGCCACAGTCCCCACGACGCAGCCGGAAAGTGTGAATGCAAAAAGGATGGAAAGGCGTTTCACAGGTTCAGATTCGCAGAAGGGCTGGGCGATTACAATTGCATCGCTTCTTCGGCGAGCGCTTCGGCCTGCGTCAGGAGCGCCTCGTCGGCTTCCGCGCCAGGCGGCAGCGACTCCCGTCCGACGATCACCATCAATGGCACCGCCATCGGCGTAATCCGGTCGGTCTGGACGTGGAGCATCGTCGCGGATGCGCGATCGACGAGGCGGACGAGTCGGCCAAGCTCGGTCATTCGCCGCCGCGCGTCGTCCCATGCCGCACGCAGCAACAGATGTTGGGGCTCGTAGCGGCGCAACACGTCGTAGATCAGGTCGGTCGAGAAGCTGACCTGTCGGCCCGTTTTCTTCCGGCCCGGATGCTGTCGCTCGACGAGCCCGCCGATTACCGCGACTTCTCGAAATGCCGTCTTCAGGAGGTAGGAGCTTTCGACCCAGTCGACGAACTCCTGCTCGAGGATGTCCGCGGAGAACAGGCTCTGCGGATCCGTGATGGATTCGAGGCCGTAACAGGCGAGGCCATAATCGTTGGCGACGAAGCCGAGCGGCTTGAGCCCCGCCTTTTCCATCCGCTTGGTGAGCAACATCCCCAGCGACTGGTGCGCATTCCAGCCTTCGAAGCTGTAGGCGACCATGAAATGCTGTCCCTCGTGCGGGAAGGTCTCGACCAGCAGCTGGTGCGGTTCGGGAAGCACGGAGCGCTCCGACTGTACCTCCAGCCATTCACTGACGTCGTCGGGAAACCGGTGCCAGTCGTTGCGGTCCGCGAGCATCTGCCGGACCCGGTTGGCGAGGTGGGTCGACATCGACATTCGCTGCCCGCCGTAGGTGACGATGCGCGCCCGCTTCGTCGAAGCATGGACGACGATGTCCGTGTCCTTGAACTGCTCGACTTCGAGGCTGAGCCCGGCGAAGAAGAAATGATCGCCGGGCGCCAGTGTCGAAGCGAAACCCTCCTCGATCGTGCCGAGCTTGCGGCCGTTCCGGAAGCGGACGGTGAGAAGTGGCTGCTCGACGATGACTCCGGCATTCAACCGATGTTGCTGGGCGATGCCCGGCCTGGCAATGCGCCACATACCGCCGGCTTCCGACACCAGGCGCCGGAAGCGGTCATAGGCCTTCAGCGCATATCCGCCCGTGGCGATGAAATTGAGGACTTCCTCGAACGTCTCATCCTTGAGTCCGGCATAAGGGGCCGCCGAGCGCACTTCGGCAATCAATTCATCCTGCTGAAAGGGCGCGGCCACGGCCATCGCGAGGATGTGCTGGGCGAGAACATCGAGCGCGCCCGGCCGGAACACCTCCGGATCGAGCTCGCCGTCGTCGATCGCATCGAGCGCGGCGCGCGCTTCCAGATACTCGAAGCGGTTGCCGGGGACGATCATGCCCTTCGACGGTTCGTCGAGCCGATGGTTGGCTCGGCCGATCCGTTGCAACAGGCGCGATGAGCCTTTCGGCGCGCCCATCTGGATTACGAGATCGACGTCGCCCCAATCGATCCCCAGGTCGAGGCTCGCGGTCGCGACGAGGGCGCGCAGCTTGCCCGCGGCCATCGCCGCTTCGACCTTGCGTCTCGCTTCGACCGAAAGGCTACCATGATGGATGCCGATCGGCAGGACCTGGTCGTTTTCGTCCCACAGCTTCTGAAAAATCAGCTCCGCAAGCCCGCGCGTGTTGCAGAAGACGAGCGTGGTCTTGTGCTGCTCGATCAGCCGCATGACGTCGGCGATTGCGTGATAGCCGGAATGGCCGCCCCACGGGATCTTCTCCTCGGGGATCAGGATCGACAGGTCGGGCTCCGCGCCGGGGTCGCCGATGACGAGGTCGATGAGGTCCATGTCCGCGTCGGGCGCGAGCCAGGTGCGATAGGCGTCGGGGTCGCTGATCGTCGCCGACAGTCCGACTCGGCGCAAGCCTGGTGCCAGCTTCTGAAGCCGCGACATGGACAGGGAGAGCAGGTCGCCGCGCTTTTCCTTGGCGAAACCGTGGAGCTCGTCGACTACTATCGTCCGCAGATTCTCGAACATCGCCGGCGAGTCCGGATAGCTCAGCAGCAGGCTCAGGGATTCCGGCGTGGTCAGCAGAACCTGCGGCGGCTTGACCCGCTGGCGCGCCTTGCGGTCCGACGGCGTGTCCCCCGTCCGGGTTTCGACGCGGATCGGAAGGCCCATCTCCTCGATCGGGCCGATGAGGTTTCGCTGGACGTCGACCGCGAGCGCTTTCAGCGGTGAGACATAGAGTGTGTGCAGCCCGATTTCCGGGGAGAGTCCCTGGCGAGGTGCCATCCACTGGGGATGCTCGGCCAGTTCGCAGATTGTCGGGAGGAAACCGGCGAGCGTCTTGCCCGCCCCCGTCGCGGCGACGAGCAGCCCGCTTCTGCCCCGCCTCGCCAGGTCGAGCATTTCGAGCTGGTGTCGTCTTGGCGCCCAACCCTTCGACTCGAACCAGCTCCGTACGACTTCAGGAAGGTTGGTCAGAGGTCGTCGGTCCCCTCACGGCGGCGTTTTTCTTCCTCGGCATAACCCTCGCGAGTTGCCGCTTCGGTCGTCGACGTCGTTTGGTTTGAGCGGCGCCCCAGCGCCAGCCACACAAGCGCGATCACGAGCACTGCGGGCAGGATGATGTCGATGATCCACCATTGGGCTACGTCCATTTCGTTCTCCTCCCGCGGGAACCGTCCTCTGTCTATGTCTATATAGCTATCGATGGCGCGATTGGGTTCCTGGATCGAGTCCCACCCCGACGGCATCTACGTTCGTCCGGCGGACGCGTGGATCGATCCTTCGCAGCCCAAGCCGAAGGCGCTGATTACGCACGGCCATTCGGATCATGCGCGCGGGGGGCACGGCGCAGTCCTGACGACACCCGAGACGCTGGCGATCATGGAAGTTCGCTGCGGGCCGCAGAACGGACAGGCCGCGGCCTATGACGAGACGATTCGCCTCGACGGTGTCGATGTGCGGTTTGTTCCCGCCGGCCATGTGCTCGGCTCGGCTCAAATCGTGCTCGAACATAAGGGCGAACGAGTCGTGGTTTCGGGCGATTACAAGCGGCGGCCGGACCCGACCTGCGCCTGCTTCGTCCCGGTGCCGTGTGACATCTTCATTACCGAGGCGACGTTCGGTCTGCCGGTATTTCGTCATCCTGAGACGGGGAGCGAGATTGACCGTTTATTGCATCGCTTGCATTCGGATCCGTCACGCTGTGTCCTCGTAGGCGCTTATGCCTTGGGCAAGGCTCAGCGGATCATCACCGAGCTGCGCGCACGGGGACATGAACAGCCAATCTATTTCCACGGCGCAATCGAGCGGCTGAACCAGCTCTACGAGAGCTTTGGAGTTCCGCTCGGCGAGCTTCGCCATGCTGGAGGCGCCACAAAGCAGGAGATGGCTGGCCATATCGTGATCGCCCCGCCCGCGGCGCTGAACGATCGCTGGTCGCGGCGGCTGCCCGATCCGGTGACGGCGATGGCTTCGGGCTGGATGCGCATTCGTCAGAGGGCGCGGCAGCGAAACGTCGAGCTTCCGTTGATCATCTCGGACCATGCGGACTGGGACGAGCTCACCACGACGATTCGTGAGCTCGAGCCCGCAGAAGTGTGGATCACGCATGGGCGCGAGGAAGCGCTCAAGCATTGGTGCCTGACGCATCAGATCGAGGCGTGGGAGCTGAACCTCGTCGGGTACGAGGACGAGGACGATTAGGGATAAACGGCGGAAAGGCCGGCCACCTGGGCGATATCGCGAAGCGCTGTCTTGGCCTGTTCGCGGTCGATCACGAGCGATGCCGTCTGGGTTACCAGATCGACGAGTGCGAGATCGCGTACCGTCGGCTCGCGCGGCTCCTTATGGTACATTGCGAAAGTTCCGAGCACGCGGCCGCCGGCGGTCAGAATCGGAGTCGACCAGCAGGCGCGCAAGCCATGCGGCAAAGCGACTGCTTTGAAGTCCACCCAAAGCGGGTCGTTCTCAATGTCCGCGACGAATACGGGCATGCCCGTATAGGCGGCTGTGCCGCATGAGCCGACGCACGGTCCAATCTCGGCACCGTCGATCGCCTCGTTATAGGCAGTCGGAAGGCTTGGCGCGGCGCCGTGGCGAAGGTGGATCCCGTCGGCGTCGAGCAGCAGGATGGACCCGAGAACACCCGTGCTCGATGTGGCCTCGACGATTCTGATCAGCTCGCCCAGGGTTTCTTCCAGTGGACTGTCGCTGACCGCGAGCTCGAGCACCTTGTTGTGGGCCTTGCGCAAGGTTTCGCTACGCTGGTCGCCCGTGACGTTGTGGCCCTGGACGAAGATCAGCTCCTGTTCCGCCCCGGGAAGCGGCTGGAAGACGATGTCGACGAGAATTTCTTCGAGCGCTCCGTGCGCGCGTGCGACGCGGATGGCCAAAGCATGCTGGACGAACGCCTCGTTCGAAAGCGCGACGCTGTCCAGCGTGTCGATGAGCCCTTGCTCGGCGAGCTCGGGCAAGGCCTCGGCGAATGTCTTGCCGATCAGGTCGCGGTCGCCGACGAGCTCCGCAAATGCGTGGTTGGCCAGCAGGATCTTGTGATCTCGGCCTTCGAGCAGCGCCATGAATCCGGGGGCATGCCCGAACATGATCTCGAGCCGTTCGCGCTCGCCAATCTCCGCAGCAAGCCGGTTCAGCATCGCGCCGTCATACAACAACGCCGCGGAGTCGTCACCGGAGTGACTTAATGCACGGCCTCGACGCGTTTCACGCCTGATTTCGCCAGTTGGTCGTCGATTTGCGCGACCAGGCGATCGAGGCCCGCCTGGTCCGCCGCTTCTGCCCGGCCAACGAGCACGTCCTGGGTGTTCGACGCGCGCAAGAGCCACCAGCCGTCCTCGGTGCTGACCCGGACGCCGTCCGTAGCGTCCACGCTTGCGCCATCTCCGGCGAGTCGGTGGCGAACTTCGTCGACGATCGCGAATTTCCGGGGCTCGTCGACCTGGAAACGCATCTCCGGCGTCGCGACCGATTTGGGCATCGCATCCATGATCTCGGTCAGGCTCTTGCCGCTTTGCGAAACCGCCTCGATCAGCCGCACCGCCGCATAGAGAGCGTCGTCAAAGCCGTACCAGCGGTGCTTGAAGAAGATGTGGCCGCTCATTTCCCCGGCGAGAGGGGCGCCCGTTTCCTTCATCTTCGACTTGATGAGGCTGTGTCCGGTCTTCCACATCAACGGCTTGCCGCCGAGCCTGGCGACGCCGTCGAACAGGATCTGGCTCGCTTTCACGTCGGCAATGATCGTCGCGCCCGGCTCATCCCGAAGGACGGCCTCGGCGAGGATCATCAGAAGCTGGTCGCCCCAGATTACGCGGCCCTTGCCATCGACTGCGCCGATCCGGTCGCCGTCGCCGTCGAAGGCAATGCCGAAATCGAGTCCCTTGTCGGCGACGAGCCTTTTCAGGTCGGCAAGGTTGGCTTCGACCGTCGGGTCGGGATGATGGTTCGGGAAATGCCCGTCGACGTGCGTGAAGATCGAATAATGCTGGCCGGGAAGCCTTTCGACCAGCATGTCGAGGATCGGTCCGGCCGCTCCGTTTCCGGCGTCCCAGCCGACGCGGAAGGGTTTGGCGGAAAAGTCCTTCAGCAGGCGATCGACATAGGCGCCGCGGACGTCGACTTCCTCGACGCTGCCATTGCCATCGCTCCAGTCGCCTGCCGCCGAGCGCTCCCCGAGGTCCTGGATCTCCTCGCCGAACACCGACCGGCCCTTCAACAGCAATTTGAAGCCGTTGTACTCGGCCGGATTGTGGCTCCCCGTAACCTGGATTCCGCCGTCGACGTCGAGATAATGGGTCGCGAAATACAGCATGGGCGAGGGGCCCATGCCGACTTGAACCACATTGACGCCGCTCGAGGTAAGCCCATCGATCAGGGCCGCTTCGAGCATCCCCGAATGCGTGCGGCCGTCGCGGCCAACCGCAATGGTGCGAGCGCCTTCGTCGAGAGCCTTGGACGCAAAAGTGCGGCCGAGGGCATGAGCGTCCGTCTCGGTGAGCGTGCCGCCGACGATACCGCGAATGTCATATTCGCGGAGGATAGTTGGGTTGAACTTGTGAACCATTGCGCCGCCGAATAGCGGCGCTCGATCAGTTCATCCAGCCGCCGCGAGCGGTTCCACCGCTCCCGGCTCCGGAATGCCCAGGCCGGCGATCATCTCGCGGAGTTCCTGCCGGGCCGTGATGTGGGCGATTCCGACTTCGCCGAGCTGCTGGAGATCAAGCAATGTCAGACCCTTGGGAAACAGCTCACGGTAGATGACGCGTTCGCCGAGGCCGGGGATCACCCGGAAGCCCACGCGTCTGGCCAGCTCATCGAGCGCTGCGCCGACGCGGCGGAGGTTGTGCGATTCTATATGTTGTAGGCGGTTCCTGAGGACAACCCAGTCGACGCCCTTGCCCGTTTGCTTCGCGCGCTGCGTGCGGCTGTTCCAGATCAGCTCGGCGTAGAAGCTCGGCCGGGTCACCTTGTAATTCTCGGGGTGGACCTGGCCGATGAGGTCGAGGTCGACGAAACTGTCGTTCATCGGAGTCACGAGCGTATCGGCACGAAGGATCGCCGTCCGGGCGATCGCGTCGTCGCGGCCGGGTGTATCGACGACGATTACATCGACTTCTCCGGACAGCCGCTCGACCGCGGCAGCGAAGCCGCTTTCGCTGTGGTCCTCGAGCACTTCATAATTCGCCCGCGGCAGGTCTTGCTCGAGCCGGCGCATCGTCGCGTCACGATTTTCGAGATAGCGGGTCATCGTCCGCTGCCGGCTGTCGAGATCGAGCGCTCCGACCCGATGGCCCGACGCAGCGAGGGCGATGGCCGTATGTACTGCCGTCGTGGACTTGCCGGTGCCGCCCTTTTCGTTGGCGAAGACGATGAAATGCGGTTGCGTCATGCTTGATCTTTTTCCCCGCGGCACCGAAACGCCGCCCCATTAACAGATTAACTGAGGCACCCCCCGCGTGCAAACCGTTCGCAGCAGTGAAGAATTGGCATGCGCAGTGGCGGAATTACGCCAATCCGGCGCGCTTGCGCTGGTTCCGACGATGGGCGCGTTGCACGACGGACACATAGCGCTGATCGATGAAGCGAAACGCCGGGTCGAAAAGGTCGTCGCGACGATCTTCGTGAATCCGACCCAGTTCAACGACAAGGACGATCTCGCCCGCTATCCACGGCAGGAGCCTGAGGATGTCGCGAAGCTCGAGGCGGCCGGCTGCGACCTGCTGTGGGCGCCCTCCGTGGACGACATCTATCCGGCCGGCTTTGCGACGTCCGTTCACGTCTCCGGCATTTCCGACCGCTGGGAAGGCGAGCATCGCCCCGGCCATTTCGACGGCGTCGCTACCGTGGTCGCCAAGCTCTTGCTGTCGGTGCATCCGGATATCGCCTTTTTCGGAGAGAAGGATTTTCAACAGCTTGCGGTGATCAGACGAATGGCGACCGACCTCAACCTCGGCGTCGAAATCGCAGGAGTTTCAACCGTGCGCGATCCGGACGGCCTGGCGCTTTCATCCCGAAATGCACTGCTCAGCCCGTCCGATCGTGAAAAGGCGGGCGGCCTTTTGTCGACACTCGCGGATCTGGGGGATGCGATCACGCGTGGCACCCCTGTCTGTCCGGCAATCGAAAGAGCGATCGAAAATTTAATCCGGAATGGATTCGAGCCAGTCGATTATGTCGCCTACGTCGATGGCGGAACGCTCGAGCCCCTTGACGAATATCGAGAGGGAGGGCGGCTGATCGCGGCAGCATTTCTGGGTGGCGTCCGGCTCATCGATAATATTTCGGTTTGAACATGGTTGAACGGCGTTAACCATTTATTTGCGATCCACTGGTGAATTGCCCTGCAACGGAGCGACAGGGGAAATCACATGGGTGCCATTAGTCAGAAGAGTGCGGAGTTCCTGATCCGGAGCCGGCTTGCCGATGCCGAAGCCGGCAACGTCGATGCATTGTTCGAGCTCGGAATTGCTTATTCGACCGGCCGCGGGGGAGTGACCGTCGACCTGATCGAGGCGCACAAATGGTTCAATCTCGCGGCCTTGTCGGGCTGCACTCGTGGACAACAGTGTCGCGCCGAGATCTCGGTCGAGATGACTGCTCGCGAGATCGCGGAGGCGCAACGCCAGGCGCGCGCATGGCTCGCCGCAACGGGCTACCAGCGCCGCGCCGCCTAACTCCTATCTGACAAGTATCGTCTGCGTCCGGGGCGGACCCGGCCGCTCCTTGCCCCAGCTCAACGTGCTGAGCTGAGCGGCGGGCACACCCATCAAAACCAAAAAGCTTCGGACCTCTTCCGCGCGCCGAGCCCCGATCGCCAGCGCGTGATCGCGGGTGTCGCTGAGGTCGGCATGACCTTCGATCCGGACCACCACCTCGGGATGCTGCAGCAGCCACTGCGCTTGCGCGCCCAGGGTTTGCCTGGCCTGCGGGCTCAGGACAGCGCTGTCCCCAGCGAAATAAACGAGGTCGCTTCCCGAACGCGCGAGGAAATCGGCACGAAGAGCGTCGATCCCGACAATGATCGGGATCTGCGGCATCGGCTGGCGCTTCCGCAGGCCCGGTAGCTGCGCCGAGGCGCTGCCGGCGAAAAGGGCGAGGACGATGAGCAGGACCGCGCGGCGCATCAGTCGAGCACTCCCGACCAGTCCGGATCCGAGGCGTCCTGCGGCGTCGTGACCTTCTGCGGCTCTCCTCCGGACATGCCCACGCGGTAAAGGCCCGAACGTCCCGCCGCGTCCGTTCGCTGGAAGACCAGGGCCTTGCCGCTGGGAGCCCAGCTCGGCCCTTCGTCGGAGGGGCCGCTCGTCAGCACATGCTCTTCGCTACCGCCAGGCTTGATCACTCCGATCTGGCGGCCGCCTCCGCGGCGAGTGAAGGCGATCAACTCGCCGGTCGGACTCCATATTGGCGATTCATAATATCCGCCGCCGAAGGTGATCCGCCGCTGCACCGATCCGTCGGCATTCATCACGTAAAGCTGTGGCGTGCCCGAACGGTCGCTTTCGAACACGATCTGGCTTCCGTCGGGGGAGAAGCTGGGGCTTGTGTCGATGCCAGGGGCGGTCGTCAGCCGTCGAGCAGGACCGCCGTTCGCATCGGCCACATAGATGTCGCTGTTCGAACCGCTCATCATCGCAAAGGCGATCTGCCGGCCGTCGGGTGAGAAGCGCGGCGCGAAGCTCATCGCATCGCCCTGAACGAGCGCACGCGGCTGGCCGGAAGCAATGCTCGCGACCATCACGTGCGGCGTGGTCCCGGCGAAGCTGACAAAGGCGACCCGATCGCCCTTTGGTGAGATGCGCGGTGTGAGGACGATCGATTCGCCGGCGGTCAGATAGCTGTGGTTGAAGCCGTCGCTATCCATCAGCGCGATCCGCTTGATCCGTTTCTCGCGGGAGCCGGTCTCCGCGACATAAGCAATACGGGTGTCGAACATTCCAGGCGCGCCGGTGATGCTCTGGTAGGCGAGGCCGGAGCATTTGTGTGCGGCTCGCCGCCATTCGCCCGCAGGAACGACGAAGCCGGTGCGGCCGAGCTCGCGGCCCTTTTCAACGTCATAGACATAGCAGCCGACGGTGAGCCGCCCATCGGTTCGCGACCTCACGAAACCGGTGAGCAAGGCCTTCGCCCGCGATTTCCAGCGCGAGAATGTCGGAGCGGTCACCTCCGGGTAGGAATAGAAGTCTTTCTGATCGGGTCCGACGGGGAAGAGCTCCGACGTCGCGCGCAAATCGGACGCGATGAGTTGGCTTGCCTGCCAGGCGACTGCCGCGGCATCGCCCCCCTGATCGGGCGTAGCGAGCGGCGGGATTCCGATCACCGTCGAGGGCTCGTCCGCAAAACCGGCGGTGGAAAGGGTGAGGCCGATCAGGAAGAGCGGCGCGAGTTTCAAGATCATGCTGGTTTCGCGATTTCCCTGAACTTCTCGACCCATGATGGCGGATGCCGCCGCGGCTTTCCTTGTCCATCGAGGAAGGCCGCAGTCACGCGCGCATCGGTGAGTTGTTCTTCGCGCCGCATGACTCGTTGATGAATCAGCACCGAAGAGGCGCGGACGTCTTCGACGGTGCTGATGACACGGATGTCGTCGCCGAGGCGCGCCGGCCTCCTGTAGCGAATGTCCACCTCGACCACGGCATAAGCGCTTCCGCTGGCTGCGAGTTCCGAAGCCTGGTCGATCCCGACAGCGCGGATCATGTCGGAGCGCGCGCGCTCCATGAACTTCAGATAATTGGCGTAATAGACGATGCCGTACGCGTCCGTGTCTTCGAAATAGACGCTGAGCGCGAAGTGATGTTCCGGGCCGATGAAACCGCCGCGATAGGGTTGGTCGAGGTCGGTCACTGTTTGCGGCCGACCTCTTCGACCTGGCGGATCAAATCCCCCTGCGCTTCGGCCACGTCGGCGAGGTGCATGCCCCAGCCCGGGAGGAACATGCCGAGCATCCCGACTTCGCCGCCAATGTGATCGGTCCACTTCTCGCCGGCCTTGCTGTTGGTGTGGATCCAGAGGTAGCCGCGCTGCCCGTCGTTGATGCACTTTCCCGACACCAGGCCTTCGGTGCGGAGATAAGGGGTGGGAGGAGCGCCTTCGCTCGACCATTGAATCGGGCCGCCCGGGACCGGGTAAGACGAATGTGCGTACCAATAACTGTCCAGCTTGACCCAGTCGCGCGAGCCCGGGCGCGCCGGGTTCACGCACCCGACGGTCATCCCCGCTTTGTCTGCAACACCGAACAGTGCGTTGCGTGGAGGCACGTTCTTCTCGCGGAAGCTGGTCCAGGTCATGACGCAACCGGTTTCGCCTTCGCGGCTGCAGAGGGGGGTCTTCTTGAATGTCCCGCCCACCAGCCTGCCCTGAGGGACCAAGACATCGAAGCCGGGGATGATCGCGAGCTTCATCCGGCCGGCGATCGCGGGCTTGTTTTCGATCTCCCGGGCAATCAGCTGCTGCAGCATCAGGCTTCCCTGGCTGTGCCCGATCAGGACGAAGGGACGACCTTGATTGCGCGTCGCGAGATAATTGCGCCAGGCGGCGAGAACGTCGCGATACGCAATCGCCGCGGCCTGGCTGATGTCGCCGCCAGCCGCATAGGCCGCGACCGCCGCGACGGTCATCTGCCGGTAGATCGGTGCGTACGTCCGGCACACCGACGCGAATCGCGCGAATTGCGCTTCGGTTGCGATCTTCTCTTCCCGTCCGGGGTTCAGATCGCTGTTCATCGCCTGGTCGTTCGAAACCGTGGGATAGACGTAGAAGCAATCGAGCGGCGGGTCTTTGGCGACTTCGCTCTTCCCGTTCGACCCGTAACCATTCGCACTGAGCGCCGTTGTTGCGAGGGGGGTCGAACACATGTCCGCTCGACCAGGCAGGCAGAGCCAGGTCGAATCGTTCGCGTAATTGGGCGCCCCGGAGGCTGCGGGTTGGGCCGGAGCGGGCGCGGCCGCGATCAACGCGAGCGCGGTCACCAGTGCAATACGCATCACTTCGACGTCGCTCCCTGGTCGAACAATCCCGCCTGACCGCCCTGAGGCTGCGGCAATCCGAGGTGCGAATAGCCACGGCCGTTCAGGCAGCGACCTCGTGCCGTGCGGGCGATGAGGCCCAGCTGAATGAGGAACGGCTCGATCACGTCTTCGATCGTGTCGCGCGGTTCGCTGAGGCCTGCGGCGAGCGTCTCCACGCCGACCGGTCCACCGCCGTAGAGATCGGCGATCATCGTCAGGTAGCGCCGGTCCATCGCGTCGAGGCCGAGCGCATCGATCTCGAGCCGCGAGAGTGCTTTGTCGGCGACCTCGGCATCGATCGAGTCCGATCCGGCGGCATGAGCGAAGTCGCGCACCCGGCGGAGCAAGCGGCCCGCGATTCGCGGAGTGCCACGCGAACGACGGGCAATCTCGCGGCCACCGTCTTCGGCAAGTTCGACGCCCAGCAGGCGGGCGGCGCGGCGAACGACCTGTTCCAATTCCTCGACGGTGTAGAAATTGAGCCGGACGGGGATTCCGAACCGATCGCGCAATGGGGTGGTCAGCAATCCCTGTCGCGTCGTCGCCCCGATCAAGGTGAAGCGCGGAAGCTCGATACGGACGGAACGCGCGGAGGGGCCTTCGCCAATCATCAGGTCTAGCGCGCGGTCTTCCATCGCGGGATAGAGCACTTCCTCGACGGCGGGATTCAGCCGGTGGATTTCGTCGATGAAAAGGACGTCGCCGTCCTCGAGATTGGTGAGCAAGGCCGCGAGGTCGCCCGACTTGGCGATCACCGGACCCGACGTGGCGCGGAAGCCGACTCCCATCTCGCGTGCGAGGATGCCGGCGAGCGTCGTCTTGCCGAGGCCAGGCGGGCCATGGAGGAGGACGTGATCGAGCGCCTCGCTGCGACTCTTCGCCGCCTGGACGAATACTCGCAAATTCTCGCGCGCGGCCTGCTGACCGATGAATTCGTCGAGGCTCTTCGGCCGTAGCGCCGCATCCGCGTCTTCCGCGGTGCGCTCTGGCGTGGTGATGCGGGCCGGGTCCGTTGCCATCCCGCGTTGATTCGCAGATGCATGGCTCAACGACAAGCAGGGGGATCAAATGGAACTGGATCGGCGAACGATGATAGCGGGTGCCGCCGCGATGCTGACGGCCGGACCGGCGCTCGCGAAAAAGCCGGCGGCGCCGAACTGGTACCGGCAGGCTGTCGTGATCGACGGTCTTGGCGGCATTGGAGACCCTTATTCGCCGGACGACCAATTGCGGCTGAGCGACCGGGCCTGGGCTGAGATGGTGGCGACGGGGATTACAGTCGTTCGCGACACGGTGATGCCGGTCGGCAACGTGACCGATCCATGGGGCGATTATCAGAAAGCTGTCGCCGGAATGCACAACATCATCGAGGCCAATCCCGAGCGGCTGGTCCTTGCGCGGAGCGCGGCTGACCTCGTGAAGGCCAAGCAGGACAGGAAAGTCGCGATGGTCATCGGCACGCAGGACACGGCGATGGTCGGCCCTGACCTCGACCGCCTCGCCCAAATGAGGAAGGATGGGGTCCTGACGGTCCAGCTGACCTATAATAACGGCAATCTTTCGGGCGACGGCTCACTCGAACCGCGCAACGGCGGGCTCACCAAGCTCGGTAAGGCGACGATCGAGCGAATCGAGGCGGAAAAGCAGCTGCTCGACCTCTCGCACGGCGGCGCTCGTACGATCGCCGAGGCCGCGGCCTTCGCGAAACGCCCTCTGGTGATCAGTCACACCGGCGCCCGGGCGCTGACCGACCATCCGCGCAATGTTGATGACGCGACGATCAAGGCCGTGGCGGACAAGGGCGGTGTCGTCGGCGCTTATTTCATGCCGTTCCTAACGCTCGACAGCCATCCGAAGGGGGCGGACGTGATCGCGCATGTCGAGCATATCGCCAATGTCGCGGGTGAGGATCACGTCGGCATAGGCACGGACAATGGACCGCTGCCGACGCCGCTCGACGAGGAGTCGAAGGAGAAGCTCAAGAAATGGCAGCTGGACCGGATCAAGGCCGGGATCGCGGCCCCCGGAGAGGCGGTCGGAGTCTATCCGCTGGTTGAGGATTACAACACGGTCGACCGGTATGAGCGGTTCGCCAATGATCTCGCCCGGCGCGGCTGGAGCCAGAGCCGGCTGGAGAAACTGATGGGTGCCAATTTCCTCCGGGTCTATCGCGAGGCCTGGGGCGGCTGAAGCCTAGTCGGTGTGCTCGATGCCGTTCCCGACGATGTCGACCCAGTCGTGCTTGCGTTTCTCCCAGACCGAGTAGCTCGGTCTGGCGAAACAGGGGTCGTCGAACGCGCCGACGGGAATCGCGACCAGGGCGTCGAACTTGCCGTCGATCTCGTAATGCACGTCGGATCCGCAATCAGGGCAAAAGTGGAAGGTCGCGCTGTTGCCGCTGTCGGCGATCTTGACGAAAGCCCTGGATCGCCCTTCGATTTTCACCTGCGCCGACGGCCAGCGCGCCTGAACCGCGAAGGCGCTGCCCGAACGCTTCTTGCAATTGAGGCAATGGCAGACGGAGACTCGTACCGGCTCGCCAGTTGCTGTCGCCTTTAACTGGCCGCAGCGGCAAGAGGCAGTGCGATCGGTCATTTGGCGGCCTTCCGAAGCGCGAGGCGGACCAGAGCGTCGAGGCCCGCCTCCACGCCGAGCTCGTCCTGGGCGGCATTGACGGCTGCGCTTGCTTCGGCGGGCTTGAACCCAAGGTTGGCGAGAGCTGAGAGTGCGTCGGCCGCGGCTCCGGCTCGCGGAGCGGGCGCGCCCGCCAGGCCCGGAACTCCAAGCTTGCCCTGAAGCTCATTGGCGATGCGCGCGGCAAGCTTCGGCCCGACGCCGTTCGCGCGGCCAATCATCGCTTTATCGCCTTGGCTGACGGCACGTGCGAGCTCGTCGGGCGACAACACGGACAGGATCGCGAGCGCCAACCTGCCGCCGACGCCTTGGACGCTGGTCAGCGCTCGGAAGGAATCGCGTTCGACGGCCGATCCGAAGCCGAACAGGGTCCAGGCGTCCTCGCGGACCTGAAGCTCGGTCAGAAGCAGCACCTCGCCGCCCGTCGGTCCGATCGCTTCCAGCGTTCGGCTGCTGCAATGCACCTGGTAGCCGACGCCCGCGACGTCGATAACCGCGCTGTCGGCGCTGACTTCAGCTAGGATTCCGGAAAGCCGGGCGATCATCGATTTCAGGCTTAAGCGATGCGCCGCGCTGTCGCCAGATGGTGCGCGTGGGTGATCGCGACCGCCAGGGCATCAGCGGCGTCAGGACCGACGATCTTCGCTCCGGGAAGCAGTCGCGCGACCATCGCGTGGACCTGTGCCTTCTCCGCATTGCCGGTGCCGACGACCGCCTTCTTCACCAGCCGCGCGGCATATTCGCCGACGTTCATCCCTGCGCGGGCGGCGACCATGATCACGACGCCGCGCGCCTGGCCCAGTTTCAGTGTGGATTGCGGGTTGGCGTTGACGAACACCTCTTCGACCGCGGCGCTGTCAGGCCTGTATTCGGCGAGGAGCGCGTCGAGCTGGTCGGCCAGCGATGCGAGCCGCTGCGGAAGCTCCGCACTCGTCTTCGTGGTCAGCTGGCCGTTCGCGATGTGACGAAGGCGGTTGCCGTCGGCTTCGATCAAGCCCCAGCCGGTGGTGCCGAGGCCGGGATCGAGGCCGAGGATTTTCAGGCCAATCTCTCCATCTCGTCGTCGGGGACGTCGTAATTGCCCCAGACCGTCTGGACGTCGTCATCTTCCTCGAGCGCGTCAATGAGCTTCATAAGCTGCGACGCATCATCTCCACGAACTTCGACTTCGGTCGACGGCCTCCACGCGAGCTTCGCGCCTTCGCCTTCGCCGAGCATCGGCTCGAGCGCCTTGGCGACCTCATGAAGGCTGTCGATGCTGGTCCAGATGCGGTGTCCGTCCCCGTCCGATTGGACGTCCTCCGCGCCGGCTTCGATGGCCGCCTCGAAGACCTTGTCTGCGTCTCCGGCGCTGGCCGGATATTCGACCAGCCCGAGGCGCGAAAAGCCGTGGCTGACGCTGCCGCCCGCGCCCAAATTGCCGCCGTTCTTGGAGAAGGCGGTGCGAACATTGGTCGCGGTGCGGTTGCGATTGTCGGTCAGCGCTTCGACGATCAGGGCGACTCCTCCGGGACCGAAGCCTTCGTATCGGACCTCTTCATAATTTTCGGCGTCGCTGCCCGACGCCTTGTCGATCGACCGCTGGATATTGTCCTTGGGCATCGACTGCGCGCGAGCGGCGATGACCGCGGCGCGAAGTCGCGCATTGGCCTCCGGGTCGGGCAAGCCCATTTTTGCCGCCACCGTGATCTCGCGGCTCAGCTTCGAGAAGAGGGCGGAGCGCTTTTTGTCCTGCGCCCCCTTCCGGTACATGATGTTCTTGAATTTGCTGTGGCCGGCCATGGCAGTTCCTTACGCCAGGCCGAGCGCCTGGCGATAGGTGTCCAGCACCGCGTCCTGCTCTTGCCGCGTGTGCGTCTCCATCTTCCTCAAGCGAACGATCATGCGCATGATCTTGGGGTCGTAGCCGTTGGCCTTCGCCTCGGCATAGACGTCGCGAACATCGTCGGCGATGCCCTTCTTTTCTTCCTCCAAGCGCTCGATCCGCTCGATGAACAGTCGCAGCTGATCCGCCGCGACGGTGCCTTCCGCCATTTCCCGCAATCTCCGATTTGAGGTTTGAGCGGCGGCTGTAGCGGGTTGAACCGCCATATCAAGCGGCTATGGCGAGGGGCGCTCACGATAAGGAGACATGGTGACCGAGGCTCTCCCGCCCCGTTCCCGCAAGGTGAAGATCCTGGCGACGCTCGGCCCGGCTTCGAGCGACGCAAGGATGATCCGAAAGCTCATGCTCGCGGGCGCCGACGCCTTTCGGATCAACATGAGCCACGGCGATAAAAGGCAGAAGGCCCGCCTCGTCGAGCACATCCGCGCCCTCGAAAAGGAGTTCAGGCGGCCGACGACGATCCTCTTCGATCTACAGGGGCCGAAACTTCGTGTCGGGCACTTCAAAGGCGGCGAAGCGAACCTCGAGAAGGGGAAGCGTTTCGTCTTCGACCGCAACGACCAAGCCGGTAACGACGAGCGAGTGGAGCTGCCGCATCCCGAGCTATTCGAAGCCGTCGCTCATGGGACGAACATCCTCATCGACGACGGCAAGGTTCGCCTCAAAGTCCTGGAGACCGAGCCCGACCGGATCGTGACCGAGGTCGAAGTCGGCGGGCGCGTTTCGGACAACAAGGGCGTCAACGTTCCCAACGTGCTGGTCCCGATTCCGGCGCTGACTCGGAAGGATCGCGGAGACCTGCAATTCGCGCTGGAGCAACGCACCGACTGGATTGCATTGTCCTTCGTTCAGCGGCCGGAGGATGTCGCCGAGGCGCGTGCGCTGATCGGCGATAGGGCATTGCTGATGGCCAAGATCGAGAAGCCGGCGGCGATTGAGCGCCTGAACGACATCATTGCGCTCGCCGACGGAGTAATGGTCGCGCGCGGCGACCTCGGCGTCGAGCTCCCGCCCGAAGCGGTCCCGCCGCTGCAGAACAAGATCGTCGCCTGCGCACGCCAGTTCGGCAAGCCGGTGGTGGTCGCGACGCAGATGCTCGAATCGATGATCACGTCGCCGACCCCGACGCGGGCCGAGGTCAACGACGTCGCGACGGCGATCTATGATGGTGCCGACGCCGTGATGCTCTCGGCGGAAAGTGCCGCCGGCCAATATCCGTGCGAGGCGGTGCAGATGATGGACCGCATTGCCAACAGCGTCGAACGCGACCCGACCTATCCGGCGCGTGTCCACTTCACGCAGACGCGGCTGGAGCCGACGACCGCCGATGCGCTCGCAGGGTCCGCGCGGCAAATCGCGAGCACGGTCTCGGCGACGGTGATGGTCTGCTACACGAGCTCCGGCGCGACGGCTCGACGTATCGCTCGCGAGCGGCCCTCCGTGCCGCTGCTGGCGATGAGCGCGTCGATGCATACCTCGAGGCGCATGGGCCTGCTGTGGGGCGTTCACGCAGTGCACACCCGGGACGTCGCAAGTTTCGAGGAGATGGTTGGCAAGGGCAAGCGCATGGCCCTTCGCCACCAATTGGCTACCGGCGGAGACCGCATCGTGCTGATGGCGGGAATTCCGTTCGCGACAGCCGGGTCGACCAATGTGCTGCACGTGGTTCGCCTGATCGGCGACGAGCTCGAGCGCCATGCGGCGAGCAAGGCGTCTTCGGGGAAGTAGCCCGATCACCCGTGCCTGTTGTAAGGTGAGTGCGGCTCCATTCGTTGCCTCGCGCATTGGTCCCCCATGTTCGCAAGTTTTTTCCAGGCCGGTTTCGAATGTTCGTCCCATAGGAGGCGAGACGGGGTGCGCCTCGACCTCATCCGGGCGACCGGCCACGACAAGCATGTCCTGCGCGACTATCGCCTGTGCAAGGATCTCGGCTTCGGAACGATCCGGGATGGCTTACGGTGGCACCTGATTGAGAAATCGCCCGGCCAATATGACTGGTCGAGCTGGCTGCCCGCGCTGGAGGCCGCCGAAAGTGTCGGGCTCGAGGTTATCTGGGACCTTTTTCACTACGGTTCGCCCGATTGCATCGACCAGGCGGCGCCCGATTTCCCCGAGCGCTTCGCCGACTTCGCGATGGCTGCGCTGGAGGTCCAGCAATCGGCCACCGGGCGGTCGCCGCTGATCTGCCCGTTGAACGAGATCAACTTCTTGTCCTGGGCCGTGGACGATGGATATTTCCCTCGCGTTGGCCCGGAAGAGTGTGGCTGGTTCAAGCGGCAGCTGGTGCGAACGGCGATCATTGCATCGCGGGCGATCAAACAGATCTGGCCCAATTCCACGATCGTCGGCGCGGAACCCTTAATCCACATCGCACCCCATGATCGAAGACCCAAAACGGTGCGCGCGGCCGAGCAGAATCTTCAGGGGATGTACGAGGCCTATGACTGGATTCTCGGGATGGCCGAGCCAGAACTCGGCGGCGACCGTTCGCTCATCGATGTGATCGGCTTCAATTTCTACCCGCACAACCAATGGTATTACGAAGGGCCGACGGTCCCGATGGGCCACCATGAATATCGCCCGCTCGCCGACATGCTCCTTGAAATGAACGAGCGGTACAAGAAACCAATGTTCTTGTCGGAGACAGGCGCGGAAGGCTCAGCCAAGCCTTCTTGGCTCCATTATGTGTCCAACGAGGTGCGCGACGCGATGAGCCGGGGCGCCGACATCCGCGGCATCTGCTGGTACCCGATCACCGCTTATCCCGGCTGGGACAACAGCCGCCATGCCGAGACCGGCTTGCTCTCCACGATCGTCGCGGACGGCAGCCGTCACGTCGATGAGCGCCTGCTGGAGGAATTCAATGTTCAGCGGGCACTCCTCGCTCGGACGCGCGAAAGTGTCTCTGTCGTTGGAGGAAGTCGCCGCTAGACGATTGGTGCCGGCCGCGGCTCGTCCGAAGGGGTTCCGACGTGGGGCCAGCCGTCGCGCCATTCGATGCGGTCGATCAGCAGGATTCGACGGCTGTTGATCTCGTCCTCCTGCCTTTGCCGAGGGCGGTTCACGTCGATCGCATGATAGATGATCCAGGTGTCGCCGGCCTCATCCTGGATGATGCAATTATGTCCGGGTGCGAGCCAGCGCGCGCTCTTGAACAACATCAGGCTGTGGGGCACGCCTCGCGATTCCTCCAAGGTCTCGAACGGACCGGTCGGTTCGCGCGATCGGGCAACCATCACGCCATATTCGGCGTCGGGTCCGCAGCAATTGTCGCCGGAGTAGAAGAGGTAATAAAACTCGTCATGACGGATGACCCACGCGGCCTCGACGAGCCGCGGGAACGCGCCCTTTACCGGATTGGGCCAGATGAGGCCGATGGGCTCGCTTCCAGGCGCAAACGACATCCCGTCAGGCCCAAGCTCCTGCACCTTGATCGGATGGAATCCGGACCCCCAATAGAGCAGCCACTTGCCGCTTTCGGGGTCGGCGAACACCATCGGATCGATATATTCGAAGCCAACGCCGAGCAGGAGCGGCATGCCCATGTCGACGAATGGTCCTGCCGGTGAATCGGAGGTCGCGACCGCAAGGCAGTGGCCGCGCTCCGGGTCATGGCAGGCGTCGTGCGTGGCGGAGTAATACATGAAGTAACGCTCGCCATCGCAGAGCACGAAAGGGGCCCAGAAGTCCTGCGTATCGCGGGCCCAGTCGGGTTTTTCGGGAAGGGCGTCACCGATATGATTCCAGTGGATCAGATCCGTCGACCGGGCGATTTGAATGTTGATCCAGCGGCCATCTCGCAGAGTCTGGGTCGCATAGGCGTAATATTGGCCATCGGACGCCCGAATCACGGCCGGGTCGGGGAAATCCTCGTCGAGGATCGGGTTGCAGTATGTGCCCGCGACCGGCGCGGCTATCGCGTTCGCAGAGCGCCGTGGCTTCACTCAGCCGCAACCGACGTCGGCTGCGGCTCTCGCCGTTTTCGGCTTTCGTCGATCCTTCGGAACGTCGCCAGCGCCTGGCCGACGATCTGGTCCATGTTATAGTAGCGATAGGTCGCGAGGCGGCCCACGAAAGTGACCCCCGGGGTCGCATCGGCGAGGGCTTCGTAGCGTTTGTAGAGCGCCTGATTCTCCGGCCGCGGAATCGGATAATATGGATCGCCCTCAACCGACGGATATTCGTAGGTGATCGTTGTCACTGGCGCCTCTTGCCCCGTCAGATGCTTATACTCGCTGATGCGTGTGTATGGCACGTCCTCGGAGGGATAGTTCACCACCGCGACGGGCTGATGCCACTCCTGCTCCAAAGTTCGATGGTCGAATTTCAGTGAGCGATAAGGCAGCCTGCCGAAGCGATATTCGAAATATTCGTCGACCGGGCCGGTGTAGATGATGTGCTCGGCGAGCTTGCCGGCTTCGTCGCGCAAGTCGCGGAAGTCGGTTCCGACCGACCTTTCGATCATCGGATTGTCCAGCATTTTCTCGAACATCGCCGTATAACCCTGGAGCGGCATGGCCTGGAACGTGTCGCTGAAATAGCGATCATCGGTGTTGGTCCGGGTCGGAATCCGCGACGTGACCTGCTTGTCGAGCTCGCTCGGATCGAGCCCCCATTGCTTCCGCGTGTAGCCGCGGAAGAACAGCTCGTAGAGCTCGCGGCCGACCGCGTTGATTACCACGTCTTCTGACGTCTGGATCTCCTCGATGGGTTCGGCCCGCGTCGCGAGATACGCCGCTGCTTCCTCATCCGTCTTGAGGTGCAGTCCGAACAGCTCGTTGAGCGTCGTTCGGTTGATCGGGATCGGCACTTTTTTTTCGCGAACCTCGGCGAGCACGCGGTGCTCGTACGGCCGCCACTCGGTGAAGCGAGACAGATAGTCGACCACCTGGTCACTGTTGGTATGGAAGATGTGCGGCCCGTATTTATGATAGAGGATTCCGGCCGCATTCTTTTCGTCATAGGCATTGCCGCCGACGTGCGGACGGCGGTCGATCAACAAGATGCGGGCGCCATGCTGGGTCGCCAGCCGTTCGGCGAGGATTGAACCGGCGAAACCGGCACCGACGATCAAATAGTCGTAGGGCCGCCGCCCGCCGTCCGGGGCGCGCAGGAGCGCGGTCATTCTGCTGCCACGAGCAGAGCGGGAGACCGTCCCTCCGCGCGAATGCCGAGCACCTCGGCGATCAGCCCGGCCATCCGTGCCTGCGTCGTGTCCCAACTGCTCGCGGACAGCATCAGGTCCGCTTCGGACAGCCATTCGAAGGGGTTGGCGGAGAGTTCGAGCGCGGCCTCGCATTCTTCGACGAAGCTTTCGGCGTCTCTCGCGATTCGAACGCCCTCGAGTTCGCCATAGGTGCGCACCACGTCGCGCACCGGAGTGGAGACCACCGGCTTGCCGCCGGCGAGATATTCCGGCGTCTTGGTCGGGCTGATGAACTCGGTCGATTCATTCATCGCGAACGGCATCAAAGCGACGTCCCAGCCGCTGAGATAGGCCGGCAGCTGCTCGTAGGTTTTGCCGCCGAGGTAATGGATGTTGGGCCGCTTCGGCAGCTCCTCCTCGGAAATCTTCACAACCGGCCCGACCATCACGAATGACCAGTCCGGCCGCATTTCGGCGACCCTCGCGAGAAGTTCGGTGTCGAAACGCTCGTCGATCACGCCGTAAAAACCGAGCCGGGGCCGAGGCAAATCTTCCTGGTCCGCCGGATCGAAAAGCCCGGATCGCGCCTTGGCGAAATGCGCCCGGTCGACTGACGATGGGAAGCAATGAACGCTGTCATGGCGGTCCTTCTTCGCCTCGAAAAGGCTGGCTCCTCCGGTGAAGACGAGGTCTGCGCGATCGATCAGCTCCTGCTCGAGTTCCAACAGCTTCGGCGGGGCGAAGCGGAATTTCGACAACTCGTCCATCGCGTCGAAGACGACGGCATCGAATTCCAGATGCCGTGAGAAAGGCAGCATCATCGGCGTGTAGTACCAGGCAACCAGCGGGTCGTGCAGCGACGCGACATGGGCGTCGAGCAGCCGCTTCAAGGCAGCTTCGTGAGCATCTTCTGGCATGCCTTCGGGCAGGTGCGGAACGACGATCCGAACGTTCGGCGAGTTTTCCGCCTGGCGGACCTGGAGAAAAGCCGTTTCCTTGCGGCCGATCTCGACCGGTTCCTCCCAATAGATGACGTTCCTGTCACGGGCGAAGCGGCTCATCAGATGTTGCGGCCGCTGGAAAACGAAGTTCCACCGCAAGTGCGAAAAACAGATGAGAGTTGTCGGCCCGGGATCCGGCGCCGAGTGCTCGGCCACAGACTCTACAGGCACTCCGACGCGAGTGAGCATTTTTCCGTTTAACCTCCGTGAGATTTGTTCCCACAGATGAACGGGCCGGAGGCCGCTACGGTTCCGATCGAGTCATGCGAACTAACGTGAATTAATGCGATTGTGCGCTGCAACAAACGACAGTTCGCCCGATTGACCCGATGAGCCGCTCGTGGAAGGACGCGCCACGCGAGGAGAGTGCCCTTGGCAACGACGATCGAAGAGCTTGAATCGAAGCGCGCCGCGGCCCGGCTGGGCGGCGGCGAAAAGCGCATCGAGGCGCAACATGCCAAGGGCCGGCTGACCGCCCGCGAGCGACTGTCCGTCCTCCTCGATCCGGGCTCGTTCGAAGAATATGACATGTTCGTCGAGCATAATTGCAACGATTTCGGGATGGAAAAGCAGAAGGTGCCGGGCGACGGAGTCGTGACCGGCTCCGGAACGATCAACGGCCGTTTGGTCTATGCCTTCGCCCAGGACTTCACCGTGTTCGGCGGATCCTTGTCCGAGCGGCACGCGCAGAAGATCTGCAAGGTCATGGACATGGCGATGAAGGTCGGGGCGCCGGTGATCGGACTCAACGACTCAGGCGGCGCCCGCATCCAGGAGGGCGTCGCCAGCCTTGCCGGATATGCGGAAGTCTTCCAGCGGAACGTCCTTGCTTCTGGCGTCGTCCCGCAGGTCAGCCTGATCATGGGACCCTGCGCGGGCGGGGCGGTCTATTCTCCCGCCATGACCGACTTCATCTTCATGGTGAAGGACAGCTCCTACATGTTCGTCACCGGGCCGGACGTGGTGAAGACCGTCACCAACGAAGTCGTGACCCAGGAAGAGCTGGGCGGTGCCATCACCCACACGACCCGCTCGGGCGTGGCAGATGTCGCGTTCGAGAATGACATCGACGCGCTGCTCGCGACCCGCGAGTTCGTCGACTTCCTGCCTCTGTCGAACCGCCACGACCTACCCGAGCGGCCGTGCCACGACCCGATCGACCGTATCGAGGAAAGCCTCGACACCCTGGTCCCGCCGTCGGCCGCCACCCCCTATGACATGCATGAGCTCATTCGGAAGGTCGCCGATGAGGGCGATTTCTTTGAGCTCCAGCCCGCGCACGCCGCGAACATCATCGTCGGTTTCTGCCGGATCGAAGGGCGCACGGTCGGCGTCGTCGCAAACCAGCCGACGGTGCTTGCCGGCGTGCTCGACATTAACTCTTCGAAAAAGGCCGCGCGCTTCGTGCGGTTCTGCGACGCGTTCGACATTCCGATCCTGACCTTCGTCGACGTTCCAGGGTTCCTCCCCGGCGTCGGCCAGGAGCATCACGGGATCATCAAGCATGGCGCGAAATTGCTGTTCGCTTATGCCGAAGCGACGGTCCCGAAGATCACGGTGATCACGCGCAAGGCCTATGGCGGCGCATATGACGTCATGTCCTCCAAGCACCTCCGCGGCGACTTGAACTATGCCTGGCCTACGGCCGAGATCGCGGTGATGGGTGCCAAGGGTGCGGTCGAGATCATCTTCCGCCAGGATGCGAAGGACGCGGAGACGATCGCCAAGCGAACCGCCGAATATGAAGCGCAGTTCGCCAACCCGTTCGTCGCCGCTAGCAAGGGGTTCATCGATGAGGTGATCATGCCGCATTCCACGCGGCGGCGGGTCGCGATGGGGCTACGGAAGCTCAGGAATAAGCAGCTGGAGAATCCGTGGAAGAAGCACGACAACATTCCATTGTGAGATGCGTCTGTGAGTCGAGTCCAGGAAATCCTGAAGGAAGCACAGGAACGGCTAGAGGCAGCCGCGACTGGCTTGATGATCGCCAAGCTAGGCCCTTCTGAGGTTAAGGCTGGTTTTAGAAACGTCGCCATTTATGGAAAAATGGTCACCTTCTGCACCAATAACCTTCGCGGAAAGGTGGACGGTTTTGAGGAGTGGGATCGCGCGGCGAAAGAAAAGTATTTCGACAACGACGTCGCAAGAGCCATGACCGACGCTCGCAACCAGTTCGAAAAGCAAGCAAGCAATCCGATATCCTCAACGACGCACGTCAAGAGTTACAGCCCACAAGATCGCGCCAGGTTTCCGCAGCCACCCAACGCAATCGGCTTCTTCATCGGCGACCGGTTCGGCGGATCGGGCTGGATGCTTCAAATGGCTAATGGCGATAAACTGCCGCTCTACGTGGATTTGCCAGAGGATATCGGAACCTCGCGAACGATCCTATCTCACGCGGGGCAGTCTCTTGATTTGATTGAGACGTCAGAGAAGTACCTGGATTCGCTCCAACATTATCTGGACGATCTTCGCGCATTTATCGGGAAAGAATAGGGACATGAGTACCTACAGCGCCACCATCCGCTGGAGCCGGACCGGCGACGGCGACTTCACCAAGGGGCAGTACAGCCGCGCGCATGAATGGGCGTTCGACGGCGGCGCGGTGGTGCCCGCCAGCGCGAGCCCGCATGTCGTTCCCCCGCCCTGGTCGGATGTTGCCGGGGTCGATCCGGAGGAAGCGTTCATCGCCTCGCTGGCCTCCTGCCACATGCTGTTCTTCGTCGATTTCGCGCGGCGGGCGGGGTTCGTCCTCGACGATTATGTCGATGAGGCCGAGGGAGTGCTCGAAAAGCGCTCGGACGGAAAAATGGCGATGACTCGGGTGACGCTGCGTCCGCGTGTTACCTGGGCCGGCAGTCCCCCGGACGAAGCTGCCATCGCCGACCTCCACCATCGCGCCCACGAGGCCTGCTTCATCGCCAACAGCGTGACGACGGAGGTGGTCGTCCAACATCAGTCGCCATCATTGCGAGCGTAGCGAAGTAATCTAAGGGCACAGTGGACAAGCTGGATTGCTTCGTCGCTCCGCTCCTCGCAATGATGTCGTGATGGAGAAGAACAGATGAAACTCGGCCGCCTCAACCATGTCGGCGTCGCGACGCCGTCGATCGAGAATAGCCTGGAGCTCTATCGAAAGATGTTCGGAGTGGAACCGCACGGTCCGGCATTCGACCTGCCCGCGCAAGGCGTCCGCGTCTGCTTCGTCGATACGCCGAACTCGCAGATCGAGCTGATCGAGCCGCTCGGCGACGACAGTCCCATCGTGAAGTTCCTCGAGAAGAACCCGCTCGGCGGCCAGCATCACGTCTGCTTCGAAGTGTCCGACATCCACGCCGCCAAGGCCGAGTTCGAAGCGAAGGGCGCGCGAGTCCTCGGTGAACCGCGTATCGGTGCGCACGGAACGCTGGTCTTCTTCGTTCACCCCAAGGACATGGGCGGGGTCCTCACCGAGATCATGGAATCGCCGCCCCAAGTGCACGCATGAGATTGGCCGCGATCCTTGGGGCGCTGGCCGTCGGACTTGCGACTCCGGTCGATGCCCAGGTTCTGCTCGCCCGGCCAGCCCAGGCGGCTGCGACCTTGCCGGTCGGAACGACCCGGCTGACCGACAATGCTTATGCCTACCGCCCGAAACAGTTGGGGGATCCGGCGCCCTTGATCGTGCTGTTGCATGGGGCGGGGGGCGACGCCTCGCGCGTCCTTGAGCGTTACGTGCCGGTCGCGGAGCGGTGGGGAGCGATCGTGCTTGCGCAGCAATCGACCGATGTCAGCTGGCGCATTCGCCCCTTACCGGATGGATCATTGGACTTCGGACCCGACGTCGTGAAGATCGATCAGGCGCTCGCGCAGCTGTTCGCCCAGGTTTCGATCGATCCGCGGCGGAGCGTCGTGATCGGATTTTCCGACGGCGCCAGCTATGGCCTCTCGATCGGTCTCGCCAACCCGCAATTGTTCCGGTGCATTGTCGCGCTTTCGCCCGGCTATCTCGCAATTCCGGCGCATGTCGACAGGTCGCAGCGCATCTTCATCACCCATGGCCGGCGCGACGAGATCCTCCCTTTTTCGAATGTGATCGGAAATATCCTTCCCGCCCTGGAGAAGGCCGGGCTGCATCCGAGTGTGCGCTGGTTCAACAGCGGTCATACCGTGGACGACGCGGCGTGGAATGAAGCGCTGGACTTCGCGCTAAGCCGGCCTGCCTCGCCTTGAAAGGGGTTGGGACGGGCATCGTTCCACGCTAGCGGGCTAACTTGTTGGAAAGTTTCAAGGAGTTGTGATGCGTATCTCGAAATTGCTCGCCGCGTTCGCGCTGCTCGTTCCCGCAATGTCCGCGCAGGCTGCTGAACCCGATCTGCATGCCAGACCCACGACGGTTTCGCTGGTGCTGAAGACTGGTACGAGTCGTCTCAATGACAAGACATTCGTCTACGTGCCCCATAATTTGTCGGGACCGGCACCGGTCGTGCTCCTGCTGCACGGCGCGGGACAGCGGGCCGACGATTTTCTGAAGCAGTTCATCAAGGAAGCCGACAAGACCGGCGCGATCCTGCTCGCGCCGCAGGCCGCGTCTGGCAGCTGGACTCTTAAACCCGATGGCGGGGGTGGAGCGGACTTCGGCAGTGACCCCGCAGCGATCGATGCGGCGCTGACCGCGCTGTTCGCCAAGGTGCCGGCCAACCCGGCGCGGGTCGCGGTGCTCGGCTTCTCGGACGGCGCGAGCTACGCGCTCTCGCTCGGACTTTCGAACCCGGAATTGTTCAAGGGCGTCGCTGCGCTGTCGCCAGGCACGGTGTGGCTTCCGCCTGCCATCGACAAGTCACAGCGGATTTACATCACGCATGGACGCCACGACGACATGCTGCCGCTCGCCAACGTTCGCGACAATATCGTTCCCGGGCTGCAGAAGGCGGGGCTTACGGTGCAGGTGAGCTGGCACGGCGGGGAGCATGAGGTCGATCCGCGGACAATGGCGCAGGGCTTTGAATACGCCATCGGCAAGTAAGGCAAGCCGGTGCGGCCACTCGCCCTGAGCTTGTCGAAGGGCTGGCCTTTTCCTAGGGGGTTGAAGGGGAAAGACAGGGCTTCGTGGGTCCCTCAAAAGTAGTACTTTTGTGGGTTCCCTGTCAGGCTCAGCCCGAACGGAGTTGTATGTCGTCTGACAAGCGCCAGGATTGGGAGACGCTCGCCGCGAAGGAAACGCGCGGCAGGGACCTGTCGCGCGAGACGGTCGAGGGCATCAGTTTGAAGACGGTCTACGGTCCAGACGACGCCATCGACAGCGGCTATCCCGGTGTCGCGCCGTTCACGCGCGGACCTTATGCGACCATGTACGCGGGCCGACCCTGGACGATCCGCCAGTACGCCGGCTTCTCGACCGCGGAAGAATCGAACGCTTTCTACCGCCGCAACCTCGCCGCGGGGCAGAAGGGCCTCAGCGTCGCCTTCGATCTCGCCACGCACCGTGGCTACGACAGCGACAATCCGCGCGTGGCTGGCGATGTCGGAATGGCGGGCGTCGCGATCGACACCGTCGAGGACATGAAATTGCTCTTCGATGGAATCCCGCTCGATCAAATGTCGGTCAGCATGACGATGAACGGCGCGGTGCTGCCGGTCATGGCCTTTTTCATCGTCGCGGGCGAAGAGCAGGGCGTCCCGCACGACAAGCTCACCGGCACGATCCAGAACGACATTCTGAAAGAGTTCGCGGTCCGCAACACCTACATCTACCCGCCCGAACCCTCGATGCGCATCGTCAGCGACATCATCGCTTATTGCGCGGCGGAGATGCCGAAGTTCAACTCGATCTCCATCTCCGGCTATCACATGCACGAGGCGGGAGCGACGGCGGTTCAGGAGCTTGCCTACACGCTAGCAGACGGCATGGAATATGTCCGGGCCGCGCAGGCCGACGGCCTCGACGTGGACGATTTCGCGGGCCGCCTCAGCTTTTTCTGGGGCATCGGCATGAACCTTTTCATGGAGGTCGCGAAGCTCCGCGCCGCGCGAACCCTCTGGTACCGGATCATGACCGATCTCGGCGCGAAGAAGGATGAGTCCAAGCGGCTGCGCACCCACTGCCAAACTTCGGGCGTCAGCCTCACCGAGCAGGACGCGTACAACAACATCGTCCGCACGACGATCGAGGCGCTCGCCGCGGTGCTCGGCGGGACTCAGTCGCTGCACACCAACAGCTATGACGAGGCGATCGCGCTCCCGACCGATTTTTCCGCGCGCATTGCCCGCAACACACAGCTGATCCTCGCCGAGGAAAGCGGAGTCACCGCCGTCGCCGACCCGCTCGGCGGGAGCTGGTACGTCGAGAAATTGACTCGCGAGCTGGAAGAGAAAGCCTGGGCCTTGATCGAAGAGGTCGAGGCGCATGGCGGCATGACGAAGGCTGTTGCCGAAGGTCTGCCCAAGCACCGCATCGAGGAAGCGGCAGCGGCGCGCGCGGCGAAGGTCGACACGGGCGAGACGGTGATCGTGGGTGTCAACCGCTATCGGCCGGCCAACGAGCCCGAGCACGACATCCTCGAGGTCGACAATGCCAAGGTCCGCGCGCAGCAGATCGCCAAGATCGAGAAGGTCCGCGGGTCGCGGGATGAGGCGAAGGTCCGGGCTGCGCTGGACGCACTCGAGGCGGGCGCCCGGGGCGGCGAGAATCTGCTTCGCCTCAGCGTCGAGGCGGCGCGCGTGCGCTGCACGCTCGGCGAGATTTCCGATGCGCTTGAGCGTGCCTTCGGCCGCTACGGTACCACGCCAGAGCCGGTGCGCGGGATCTACGGCAAAGCGCGCCGCGACGGCCGCTGGAAACTCGCTGAAGAAGGCACGCGCTCGGTCGCTGACCGTCTAGGCCGCAAGCCGCGGATCATGGTCGCCAAGATGGGCCAGGACGGGCACGATCGCGGCGCCAACCTGGTCTCGTCCGCCTTCACCGATCTCGGCTTTGAAGTGATCCCCGGACCGCTGTTCCAGACGCCGCGCGAGACGGCGCAAATGGCGATCGAGCATGACGTCGACGTGGTCGGCGCAAGCTCGCTCGCCGCGGGCCACCGGACGCTCATTCCGGAGATGATCGAGGCGTTGAAGGACATGGGCCGCGCCGACATCAAGGTCGTCGCGGGCGGGGTCATCCCCCCGCAGGATTATGCCGCGCTCCGAGCCGCGGGCGTGCAGGCGATCTTCGGGCCCGGCACGAACCTTGCCGACGCCGCAGACGAGGTGCTGCGCCTGCTCGGCCACAACCGCCCGCCGCTCGACGAGGCCGCGGAGTGAGCTTCGTTCGGGAGTCGGGAGCCGTTTCGCGGAGGATCGTCGACCCGAATACCGGCGAGACGTTGGAGACCATCGACTGGCATCCACATTCGGCGACCCGGTCGCAAGCCATCTTCTCGGCGGAAGGGCGCAAGACATTTCAAGTAAGCTTCGATGTCGAGCCAATGATTGACGGCACCGGAAAGATCGAGCGCGGCCTGATGATCCTCACCCACGCAAGCGAATGGGATGTCGAGGATCGCGCATTCGCTGTCTATGGTGCTCATCCCGATGTCGACCGGATCATCGAATACTGGAATACGATTCCGGACCCCGATCACCCGCCTAAGCACTTCAGGGTAATCGATCGTCGTCGATTGCATAGGTCGACGCTTCCACGGTCGCCGCGCGAACGTGGCGTAGCGCCGCGCGCGGCTGCTCTCTTGAGCGTGTTGGGGCTAGTCGGTCTCGTCGCGCTCATTGTTTGGAAGAAGGCGTAGATGTTCAAGAAAATCCTAATCGCCAATCGCGGGGAGATTGCGTGCCGCGTGATCCGCACTGCGCGGCGCATGGGGATCAAGACCGTCGCGGTCTATTCCGACGCCGACGTGCGTGCGCCGCACGTGAAGATGGCGGACGAAGCGGTGTGGCTTGGCCCGCCGCCGGCGTCCGAATCCTATTTGAAGGCCGATCTGATCATCGACGCCTGCAAGGCGACGGGCGCCGAAGCGGTGCACCCCGGCTACGGCTTCCTGTCCGAGCGCGAAAGCTTCGCCAAGGCGCTCGCCAAGGCGGGCATCACCTTTATTGGCCCGCCGCCGAAGGCGATCCGCGCGATGGGCGACAAGATCGAGTCCAAGAAGCTTGCGGCCAAGGCGGGCGTCAACGTCGTTCCTGGCCATCTCGAAGACATTGCGACGACCGAAGAGGCGCTGAAGATCGCCAAGGGCATCGGCTTCCCGGTGATGATGAAAGCCTCGGCGGGCGGCGGCGGTAAGGGTATGCGCCTCGCCTGGAACGAGAAAGACGTTCGCGAGGGTTTCGACAGCGTGAAGCGCGAGGGGTTGAACAGCTTCGGCGACGACCGCGTTTTCATCGAGAAGTTCATCGAGGCGCCGCGCCACATCGAGATCCAGGTTCTCGGCGACCAGCACGGCAACATCCTCTATTTGAACGAGCGCGAATGCTCGATCCAGCGCCGCAACCAGAAGGTGGTCGAGGAGGCGCCATCGCCCTTCGTCTCGCCGGAGATGCGCAAGGCGATGGGCGAGCAGGCCGTCGCGCTCGCGCGGGCGGTCGGATATTACAGCGCGGGCACGGTCGAACTGATCGTCAACGGCGCCGACCCCAGCGGCAAGAGCTTCTACTTCCTCGAAATGAACACTCGGCTCCAGGTCGAGCATCCGGTGACCGAGGAGATCACCGGCCTCGACCTCGTCGAGCAGATGATCCGCGTCGCAGCGGGCGAAAAGCTCAAGTTCACGCAGGACGATATCGGTATCAACGGCTGGTCGGTTGAAACGCGCGTCTATGCCGAAGACCCGTACCGTCACTTCCTTCCGAGCACCGGACGGTTGGTGCGCTACTGGCCGCCGAAGACCACCGAACACGTCATTGCGAGGAGCGGCGAATCCGCGACGCGGCAATCCAGCAAGAAGAGGCAAGACTCTGGATCGCTTCGCTCTGCTCGCAATGACGAGATAGTGGTGAGAGTGGACGATGGCGTCGCCGACGGGGGCGAGGTCAGCATGTTCTACGACCCGATGATCGCCAAGCTGATCACCTGGGCGCCGACCCGCGAACAGGCGATCGACGCGCAGATCACGTCGCTCGACCAGTTCGTGATCGACGGCATCAGCGACAATGTCGATTTCCTGTCCGCGCTGATGCAGCATCCACGCTTCCGCAAAGGGGATCTCGCGACCGACTTCATTGCGGACGAATATCCCGACGGGTTTGAAGGCGCGCCCGCCGACGACCAGCTGATGGAGGATTTGACCGCGATCGCCGGAATGGTTGCCGTGATCAGCGACGAGCGCGCATCGGAAATCAGCGACCAGCTTGGCGAGCGCCCGCATTTCCCATGCGAGCGGATCGTCAAGGTCGACGGCGGGGTCAGGCATCACGTGCGCATCAAGCCCTACAAGGGCGGCACGATCGCGGTGACCGACGACGGCGATCTGATGGATATCGTCGGACGTTGGGTTCCCGGACAGCGCCTGCTGACCGTGGTCATCGACGGCCGGTTGCGTACGGTCCAGGTGCGCCGCGCCGGCCGCAATTGGGAGCTTCAGACCCGCGGCGCGAGCCACAAGGTCAAGGTCTTCTCGCCGCATGTTGCCGACCTGTCGAAATATATGATCGACAAGCCGCCGCCCGATCTGTCTCGTCTGTTGCTCGCGCCCATGCCGGGACTCCTCACGAAGCTCGACGTCGCAATCGGCGACAAGGTCGAGCCGGGCCAGCCGGTTGCGGTCATGGAAGCGATGAAGATGGAGAATATCCTCCGTGCGCCCAAGGCCGCGACGGTCAAGGCGACCCCTGCCAAGGCGGGCGACAGCCTCGCCGTCGATCAGGTCATCATGGAATTTGAGTAGCTACGCCGCGGCCACCGGATAGGCGGTGCTGCTCTTCACGCGTTCCATGGCAAAGTGCGAGGAAACGTTCTTCAAGGGAACGGCGGCAATCAACTCGCGGTAGAATTGGTCGTATGCCGCCATGTCCGGTACCGCCACGCGCAGCAGATAATCCATCTCGCCCGCCATTCGGTGCACGTCGAGCACCTCGGAACGGGCGACGACCATCTCCGTGAATTGCTCGAGCCATTGCGGCGAATGATCGCGCGCTTCGATCGCCATGAAGACGGTAAGGCCGCAGCCCACCGCTTCGGGCTTCACCAGGGCGACCGTCGCCTCGATCACGCCGTCTTCGCGCAAACGCTGGATTCGCCGCCAGCACGGCGTCTGCGACAGGCCGACGCGCGCCCCAATCTCGGCGACCGCGATCGACGCGTCCTCCTGAAGGATGGCGAGGATCCTACGATCGACACGATCCAACTGTTTCATTGGCGCAATTTAGAAGAATATTCTGAATTCGCCAAGCCTCGCAGTAAGAACCGCGCTTTCTTCATACACCCTCTTGCCACTAGGGAATTGCGATGGGAGACACAAAGCGTTTGGTCTGGCTCTTCGCGAGCGATTTGGAAGTTTCTTCTAATGAAGCCGCGCCGACGCAGGTTCAGGCACGTACACTCCCTATGTACGCGGCCCCGGCAGCGATGCCGGGGCCGACCGTAATATCGAAGGCGCCGAAGAGCGCTGGGTCCAATTGGAAGGAAAGACGATGAAAGCATTTCGGACTTTGGCGGTCGCGGCCAGCCTGGCAACGCTCGCGGCCTGCAACGGCAACAATGATGCGGCGAACAATGAAGCGAACGCGACGCTCGAGAACGTCGACACGACGGCGACGGACGTGAACGCGGCCGACGCAAACGCTGTGGATCTCAACGCGGTCGGCGCGAATGCGGCGGGCAACGCGAGCAGCAACGCAGCCGACTCGAACGCTGCGGCGGCCAATACGAGCAACGCTCAGTAAACGACCCTTCCCTGGTCGAAACGGCGGGCGTCCGAGCAATCGGGCGCCCGTTTTCGTTTGCTGCGGATCTTCAGCTCGTCGGCCCTGTCGCCGCCTACGGCGTGGCGTCACGCCAGCTCATCTTATCCTTCGCAACGTCGAAACACGACGAACAAACCCATTCGTAATCGGCACCCTTCTCATAATCTTCGGTCACCGCGTAACCTTGGTGGATTATGCCGTCGCCAGCCATGCTCGGCTCGGCAAGCTTCACCCAACACAACGCACAATGATCGTGGTCCCAGTCCTGTCGATATCCAGCGTAGGCTTTTCGAATGAAGCTCTGCCCCCGCAAGCGCGAAATGGTGTCGAGATTCTTCAAGCGCTCATCTTCAGTCATGATTTCCGCAATTCGCTCCGCCTGAGCTTGCCAGTCGCGGTCTTGGGTAAAGATTCCACGAATTCGATCTCGCGCGGATATTTGTAGGGTGCGATCTCGGACCTCACATGCGCCTGGAGCTCGGCGACCAGCGCGTCCGATGGGTCCGCACCCGGCGCGAGCACGACGAACGCCTTCACCTTCTGCCCGCGCTCGGGGCAGGGCACGCCGATCACCGCGCATTCCGCGACCGCGGGGTGCGACAGAAGCGCATTCTCCACTTCCGGCGCCCCGATATTGTAGCCCGAGCTGACGATCATGTCGTCGCTACGCGCGAGGTACCAATAATAGCCGTCGGCGTCCTTGCGGTACGTGTCGCCGGTCACGTTCCAGCCACTGACGACGTAGTCGCGCTGGCGCGGGTCATCGAGATAGCGGCAGCCGGTCGGTCCCTTGATTGCCAGCCGGCCTACGCCTTCATCGAGCGAATTACCGTCCGCGTCGAGCACCGTCGCGGAATAGCCCGGAACAGCCCTGCCAGTTGAACCCGGGCGAACCTCGTCGCCCGCCGCCGAGACGAAGATGTGCATCATCTCGGTCGAACCGATGCCGTCGGTGATTGCGATCCCCGTCCGCTCCTTCCAAGCGCGCCAGGTCGCTTCGGGCAAATGCTCGCCGGCAGAAATGCAGTAGCGGAGCGTCTTCAGCGCAGTCTCCAGGTCCGGCTGCGACAGCATCGCCTTGTACGCGGTCGGCGCCGTGCCAAGGTGCGTCACCCCGAACTTGGCGATCGCCTCGAGCAGCTTGTCGGGTCCGCCCTGTTCGATCGTCGCGCTTGCGGCTCCGAAGCGCAGTGGGAACATCGGCGTGATTCCAAGCCCGAAGGTGAAAGCCATGGGCGCACTGGTCAGGAAGACGTCGCGGGGCTTCGGGCCGACGAGATGCTTCGCGAACGTGTCGCATGGAGCGAGCACGTCACGATGATACTGGACGCAGCCCTTGGGTACGCCAGTCGTGCCGCTGGTGAAGGCGATGATGCAAGGGTCGTCGCGGCCGGTGTCGGCGGGGGGCAGCGGCTGAAGCGAGGCGGTGCGCGTCTCGAGCTCCCCCTTTCCGTAGTCACCATCATATTTGATGACGTGCTTGACGGAGTGTGTCTGGTCGATGGCCTGGCGGAAGTCGCCGATGAAACGGCTGTCGACGATTGCATGGGAGATTTCCGCGCGTTCGATGACGGTCGCGATCTCGCCCGGCCGAAGCAAAGGCATGGTCGCGACGACTACGCCGCCGGCTTTGAGTACGCCGAGCCACGCGGCGAACATCGTATAGCTATTCGGCCCGCGTAAGAGCACGCGATTGCCGGGAATGAGATCATGTTGCTCAACCAGCAGCCGCGCGATGCGGCCACTAAAATCGTCGAGTTCCGCGTGGGTCCAGCGGCCATGATCGTTGACGACCGCTAGAGCGTCGGGCGCCCCGCCGTTCATCAGCTCAGCGGCGGAGTTCAGCCGTTCGGGATATTGAAGTTCGGGAAGATCGAAACGGAATTCCGGAAGCAGTTCCGGCGGCGGCAAGCGGTCTTTTACGAACGAATCGTACTCCACTTTCCGTCACGCCCGCGCAAGCGGGGGTCCCCCGAGAGGAAACAAGAAGCTCACTCCTCCACCACCGCCGTGGTTTCGATCTCGATCTTGGCGGCGCTTTCGACCAGGCCCTTGACCTCGACGAGCGCCATCGCCGGATAGTTCCGGCCCATGATCTCCTTCCATGCGACTCCGATCTCGTCGCGCGAGCTCGCATATTCGTGGCGGTCGATGACGTAACAGGTCATACGCACGATATGCTCGGGTCCCGCGCCGTCCTCGGCGAGGATTGCCAACGTATTGCGGAGCGCCCGCGCGAACTGGGCGTGCAAGCTATAGTCTGGGAATGATTCGTGCTCGTCCCAGCCGACGATCCCGCCGGTGAAAATCAGCCTGCCTTTCGCCGAAATGCCGTTCGAATAGCCCTTCGGCCGCGGCCAGCCGGGCGGATGCAGGATTTTCATGTGATTGCTCCCTTGAGCAGGTCCCGCGCGATGATCTGCCGCTGCACTTCGCTAGCGCCTTCGTAGATTCGCAATGCGCGGATCTCGCGATAGAGTTCCTCGACCTTGACCCCGCGCGTGACGCCGGCGCCACCATGCATCTGTACCGCCGCGTCGATTACGCGTTGCGCGCTTTCCGTCGCGTGCAGCTTCGCCATCGCCGCCGCGCGGCGGTTGTCGGTGCCGCCAGTGTCCTGCTGCCATGCCGCGCGATAGACGAGCAAAGCGGACGCATCGTTCGCCAATGCCATGTCGGCGAGCTTTGCCTGGGTCACCGGATTGTCGGCGAGAGTCGCGCTCCCCAGCCGGCGGTCCTTGGCGAAGCTCAAAGCCTCGTCGAGCGCGCGCCGCGCGAAACCCAGCGCCGCTGCTCCGACCGTCACCCGGAACAGGTTTAAGGTCTCCATGCCGATTCGAAAGCCTTCGCCCGGCTCACCGACAATCGCGTCGGCTGGGATTCGGACATTGTCATATCGGAGCCGCGCCAGCGGATGCGGAGCGACGACTTCGATCCGCTCGACCACTTCAACCTCGCCGGCCGGGACGATGAAGGCGGAGAGGCCGCGCGCGCCTTCGCCCTCACCCGTGCGCGCAAAGGTCAGGTAAAAGTCGGCGATCCCGCCGTTCGAAATGAGCGTCTTCTCGCCGACCAGCACCCATTCGTTGCCGTCGCGCATCGCCGAGGTCGCCATGTTGGCGGCGTCGGAACCGCAGTCGGGCTCAGTCATCGCAAAGGCCGCGATGGCCTGACCGCTTGCGACCCTGGGCAGCCACTCGCGCTTTTGCTCGACCGTTCCGAACAGGCTGATCGCGCCCGATCCGAGACCCTGCATCGCAAAGGCGAAATCGGCGAGCGCCGAATGATAGCCGAGCGTCTCTCGAGCGATCGCGAGACTGCGAACGTCGGGCCGGTGCTTCGCGTCGGCGACGCAGAGCTTCAGGAACCCCGCCGCGCCAAGCTCCCGCACCAGCATCCGGCAGTCGCTGTCGACATCGTCAGAATAGCGATCAGCGAGATTGTCCGCGCACCATCCGTCGAGCTCATCCGCAAGCTCGCGATGCCGCGGCTCGAAGAACGGCCAGGCGAGGAAGGACCGGTCTATCATTTCTCCCCTCCCTGGCAGGGAGGGGTAAGGGTGGGTCGAACTTCGGTGTCCGGCGAGCACCTCGGCAGCATTGAGCTCCCTGGGGGCTCACCCATCCCCGGCCCCTCCCTTGTAGGGGAGGGAATGCTAGTCACCGCGGAACACCGGCTGGTGCTTGTTCGAGAATGCCTGGAATGCGCGCTTGAAGTCGTGTGTCTGCATGAGGTCGGCCTGGGCCTCCGCCTCCATGTCGAGCGCAGTCTCGATCGACACGTGCCATTCGGCGTCGAGCTGCTTCTTCGTGGCGGCGTGCGCCAGTGTCGGGCCCCGCGCCAGCTCATGCGCGAGCGTCTGTGCGTCGCCCTGAACGTCGTCGCTCAGGCGATTGTAGAAGCCCCAGGCAAAGCCCTCGTCAGCGCTCATTTCGCGCCCGGTGAACAAAAGCTCCGCTGCGCGGCCATGGCCGATGATCCGCGGCAGGATCGCGCATGCGCCCATATCCGCGCCCGAAAGGCCGACGCGGCTGAACAGGAATGCGGTCTTCGCGTTGGGCGCCGCGAGCCGGATGTCGCTGGCCATGGCGAGAATTGCGCCAGCTCCGGCGCAGACTCCTTCGACCGCCGCGATGATCGGCTGCGGGCAGGCCCGCATCGCTCGGACGAGGTCGCCGGTCATCGTCGTGAACTCGACGAGGCCTGCCTTGTCCATCTTCGTCAGGGGCCCGATAATCTCGTGGACATCGCCGCCCGAACAGAAATTGCCGCCAACGCCGGTGATGACGACCGATTTTACGTCGGGTGTGAAGTCGAGCTCGCGGAATGTGTCGCGTAGCTCGGCATAACTGTCGAAGGTCAGCGGGTTCTTCTTCTCCGGACGGTTGAGAGCGATCGTCGCGACCCCCGCGTCGAAACCCCAGAGGAAATGTGTGGGCTCGAGAGTCGTCGGGTCCAGGCTCATGCGCTCGTTCCTCCGTCGATGGTGATCGCGGCGCCGTTCACGTCGCGACTCTGCGGCAGGCATAGCGTCAGGATCAAGGTCGCGATCCCGTCGGGGTCGACCAGCCGCCCACTGGCATTCATGTTGGTGATCGCGCTTCGCGATTGGTCCTCGCTTCGGCCGGTGATTTCGGACACGCGCGCGATGGACTGGTCCGTCATCGGCGTATCGACATAGCCCGGACACACCGCATTCACTGTGAGATTGGTCTTCGCATATTCCGCGGCCAGCGAGCGCATCAGGCCGAGGAGACCGTGCTTCGACGCGGCATAATGGGCGGCATAAGGAACGCCGCGCAGGCTCGCGACCGAGGCGACGAACACGAGCCGCCCGCTTTCGCTCGCCATCAGGTCGGGAAGTGCTGCCTGGGCGCAGTCGAATGCGGCCGTGAGATTGGTCGCTATGATCCGGTCCCAGCTCTCGCGCGTCATCTTGTGAAAAGGTGCGCTCTCGGCGATCCCGGCATTGACGATCAGCAAGTCGATCGGGCCGCCGACACCGCGGGCTTGGTCGAAGGCTGAGCGGACTTGGGCCGGGTCCGTGACGTCGCACTGTACCGCAGAGCCGCTTACCAAGGATGCGACCTTCTGGATCGGCTCCAGCCGCCGTCCAGTCACGGTGATCTTCGCACCGGCGGCGTGGAGATGCGTTGCAGCCGCGGCGCCGATGCCGGTTCCACCGCCGGTAATCAGCGCATGGCGCCCCTCGAGCCATTTGCCTTCCATCGATTCGGCATTGGCCGATGCGTTCGGAGGTGGCAAGGCGCGGGCGTGAAGCTGGCAGTTCTCGAAACCGGCCGCCCGCCAGGCGACCTCGCCAATCGGTTCGGCGATTATCCTTCGATGTTCGAACAGTTGCTCGGCGATGGGTTCGAAATCGAGCGCTTTGACGTGCAGGCCGGCGAGCTACCGGATGCAGGGGCGCATGATGCAGTGCTCATCACAGGATCGCCCGCCGGCGTGTACGACGGTTTTCCCTGGATCGTCGACCTTTCCGATTTCATTCGCGCGGCCAGGGACAGCAAGATGGTCGGCATTTGTTTCGGTCATCAGGTGATGGCGGAAGCTCTCGGCGGCCATGTCGAAAAATCCGAAAGGGGCTGGGGCGCAGGTCTGCATCATTATTCGATCGACCGGCCCGCACCGTGGATGGATGGCTCCGACAAGATTGCCGCGCCCGCATCGCATCAGGACCAGGTCGTCGTGCAACCGCCCCGTACCGAGGTGGTGGCCTCGTCCGATTTCACGCCTTTCGCGGGATTGGCCTGGACCGATCGACCGGCAATTTCCTTTCAGTTCCACCCCGAGTTCACGCCCGCTTTCGCCAAGGCGCTGATTGCCGAACGATACGACATCGTGCCCAATCCAGGCGCCGCGATCGCCTCGCTCGATGCGCCCAACGACAATGCGCGCGTCGGCAGTTGGATCAGGCGCTTCCTCAAGGCATAGCCAGCCGCGACTCAAATACGGAGACTATCGATGAAGACCCGCGCCGCCGTCGCCTTCGCGCCCAAGCAGCCGCTCGAAATCGTCGAGCTGGATCTCGACGGACCCAAGCAGGGCGAAGTGCTGGTCGAGATCATGGCGACCGGCATTTGCCACACCGACGCTTACACGCTCGACGGTTTCGACAGCGAAGGCATCTTCCCGTCGATCCTCGGTCATGAAGGCGCAGGGATCGTGCGAGAGGTTGGGCCGGGAGTCACCAGCGTGAAACCTGGCGATCACGTCATCCCCCTGTACACACCGGAATGCCGCCAGTGTAAATCATGCCTAAGCGGCAAGACCAACCTTTGCACCGCGATCCGGGCGACCCAGGGCAAAGGTGTCATGCCCGATGGGACAAGCCGTTTCAGCTACCAGGGCGAGACCATCTACCACTATATGGGCTGCTCGACGTTCTCGAATTTCACCGTACTTCCCGAAATCGCAGTCGCGAAGATCCGCGAGGACGCTCCGTTCAAGACGAGTTGCTACATCGGCTGCGGAGTGACGACCGGCGTCGGGGCCGTCGTGAAAACGGCAAAGGTCGAACCGGGCGCGAACGTGGTCGTCTTCGGCCTCGGCGGGATCGGTCTCAACGTCATCCAGGGCGCGAAGCTGGTCGGCGCGAACAGGATCGTCGGCGTCGACATCAACCCCGCACGCGAGGAGTGGGGTCGTCAGTTCGGTATGACCGACTTCATCGATGCCCGCGACAAGGATCGCTCGAAGATCGTCGAGGAAGTCCTCGCGCTCACCGACGGCGGCGCTGACTATACGTTCGACGCGACGGGCAACACGGAAGTGATGCGCACCGCGCTCGAAGCGTGCCACCGTGGCTGGGGAACAAGCATCATCATCGGTGTCGCCGAAGCGGGCAAGGAAATTGCCACTCGCCCGTTCCAGCTCGTCACCGGTCGCAACTGGCGCGGCACGGCTTTCGGCGGCGCCAAGGGCCGCACGGACGTTCCCAAAATCGTCGACTGGTACATGGACGGAAAGATCGCGATCGACCCGATGATCACGCACGTCCTGAAGCTCGAGGAGATCAACAAGGGCTTCGACCTGATGCACGCGGGCGAGAGCATCAGAAGCGTGGTCGTGTATTGAGCGAGGCCGAGGTTTATTCGGAAAGCGGAGGTTATGAATGTTCAGCCATGTGATGGTCGGATCGAACGATATCGAACGGTCGAAGCGCTTCTACGACGCCTTGTTCGGCAAGGAGGGCGCGGTCGATGACAAGGGCCGGCTAGCCTATCGCAAGAATGGCGCCGCTTTCATGGTCTCCAGGCCGCTCGATGGTAACCCGGCTGCGCCAGCCAATGGCGGTACCGTCGGCTTCCTGTTCGACAGTCCCGAGGAAGTGGATGCCTGGCATAGCGCCGGGGTCGGTGCCGGCGGAACGTCGGTAGAAGATCCGCCAGGCATTCGCGAGATATCCTACGGCAAGCTGTATCTCGCATATTTGCGCGATCCGGACGGCAACAAGCTCTGCGGCCTGCACCGCCCCGCCAAATAAGCGTGGAGATCATCTCCGAGAACAAGTCGCACGGCGGCCGGCAGCTCGTCGTCAAGCATGCGTCGGAGGCGACGCATACCGACATGACGTTCTCGATCTTCCTTCCGCCCCAGGCAGAGGGCGGGAAGGTCCCGTTCGTCTGGTATCTGTCGGGCCTCACCTGCACCCACGCGAACGTCACCGAAAAGGGCGAGTATCGCGCGGCCTGTGCGGAGCTCGGCCTCGCCTTCGTTGCTCCGGACACCAGTCCGCGCGGACCTGAAGTCCCCGACGATCCTGAAGGCTTGTGGGATTTCGGCCAAGGCGCGGGATTTTACGTCGACGCGACTGAAGACCCCTGGGCCACGCATTTCAACATGTGGACCTATGTGACCGAAGAGCTTCCCGCGCTCGTCGGAAAGGAATTTCCGGTCGATTGCGCTCGACAGGGGATCACGGGCCACTCGATGGGCGGCCACGGCGCGCTGACGGTCGGTCTCAGCTATCCCGACCGCTACCGCAGCGTATCGGCCTTCTCGCCCATCGTGGCGCCTTCGCAGGTGCCCTGGGGCCACAAGGCACTGCGCCATTATCTCGGCGATGATGAATCCACTTGGCGCAAGCATGATGCCGTCGCCCTGATCCAGGATGGCGCGCGCGTCAGAGAAATCCTTGTCGACGTCGGCACAGCGGACCCGTTCATCGAAAAGGAATTGCGCCCCGAGTTGCTTGAAGCACCATGCGAGCAGGCCGGCATCGCGCTGACGCTGCGGCGGCAGCCGGGATACGACCACAGCTATTATTTCATCTCGACGTTCATGGTCGACCATTTGCGCTGGCACGCGGAGAGATTGAGAAGGGGGTAGGATATGACGATCAGTCGCCGCGAGTTCGTTCAACTGGCGGCGGCGATCGGCGCCTCGGCCGCCTGGAGTGGTCCCGCATTAGCTTCGCGAACCAAATGGCGGGAGACGCGCAGTTTTTATCCCGAAGGCGTTGCATCAGGCGATCCCGATCCAGGCAGCGTGATCCTGTGGACCAGGCGGCCGTTCGACAAGGGCGATCGGCATATCCTCACGGTCGAGGTCGCCGAGGACCATGATTTCCGCCGCGTCGTCGCTCATGCTCCGGCGCCTGTTTCGAAAGTCTCTGACTGGACGGCGCGCGTTCTCGTCGGCGGACTGAAACCCGCTCACACTTACTGGTATCGCTTCACCGATGCTCAAGGGAACGGAAGTCGCCTGGGGCGCACGATCACCGCGCCACGTCCGGACGATCCGCGCACGGTGAACTTCGCGTTCGTCAGCTGCCAGGACGTCAATGAGGGGAAGCTCAACGCGTATCGCCGAATGATCTTTGAGGACGAGCGCAAGCCGCCAGCTGAGCAGCTCGGCTTCGTCCTCCACCTCGGCGACTTCATCTACGAGGTCGTCGAATATCCCGAGGAAGTGAAGACCCGCTACGACCGCACGATTTACGAGGTCGCGCGCATTCCGGACGGCGGGAAGGTCGGAAACTTCCATTTTCCGCTGACGGTCGAAGGCTATCGGGCCGTTTACAAAGGCTATCTCGCGGACCCCGACCTGCAGGACGCCCGCGCGCGCTGGCCGTTCGTCGCGATGTGGGACAATCACGAATTCTCTTGGCAGGGATGGCAGAGCATTCAGCAGGCCGGCGGCATCTCTCGGCCGGGACAAAGCATCAAGGTCGCCGCCAACCAGGCCTGGTGGGAATATCTCCCGTCGCGCTGCAAGAAGGCTGGCGGAGCATCCTGGGAACATTTCGAAGCGCCCGCGGTCGCCAATGTCGAAATCAAGAAGTGGGACAAAAACGGCCTTGGCGATGAGCCGAATAACCAGATCGCGATCAACAGCCTGATAGGCTACCGCACATTCCGGTACGGCAAGCACCTCGATCTCATCATCACCGATCAGCACAGCTACCACGGTCCGGACCCGTTCAGCGACGATTCGCTCAACAAACTGGGCGATTGGGCAGCCTATGATGGCTGGTTCCCCGAAGACCTCCAGCAGGTCCTCGACGGGGGCCGCGCCTTCAATGGAGGCAATCCGCCCGCCGAACTCGCGTTCGGGGAGGCACGCATCCCGAACCCGCAGAAGGATGCGCCGCCTCAGACCATCCTCGGCGCAGAGCAGAAGGCGTGGTTTAAGGATCAGCTGAAGCGCGCGACCGCGACGTGGAAGATCTGGGGCAATTCCCAGGGAGCGATCGACGAGCGCATCGACCCGCAGAACCTCCCCGCTGGCCTACTGGCCAAGCCATGGCCGGCCGGCTTCGTCAATGCCAGCCCCAACGATTATGGCTGCGCCTGGATGGAGCGCGGCGAGATCTACGACCTTGTCCGCGACTCGAAAATCACCGGCTTTGCGATTGTCTCGGGCGACCGCCACAGCTTCTGGGCGGGATATGCGACGTCGCAGCTCCCACCGGGGAAGTTTGAGCCAGTGGGCCTCAGCTTCGTCGGCGCCTCGCTGTCGAGCGCCGGCGCGATGGAGGCCCTCGAGCACCGCCCGCCGAATAAGTTTCCGATGCGGGAATTGTACCTGGTCGACCGACCGGGAGCATCGAAGCCCGACTGGACCTACAATATGCTTCTGAGGCACGGCGTTCGCTCCGTCCTCGAATATGCGAAAAGTTTTGATTTGCAGCGCGCTCGCGCAGTCTCGAATTCGGACCTTTCCCCGCACCTCGAATTCATCGATGCTGGCGGTCATGGCTATGCCACGGTTAGGCTTACCGGGGAGGAGATGCGGACTGAGTTCGTCTGTATCCCGCGCCCGGTTACGCGCAGCGAATCGCCCGACGGTGGGCCGCTTCGATATCGAGTGGTCCATACCGCGAAGCTCTGGCGGGCGGGCGAGCGCCCAAAGCTCACTCAGCAAGTTCTCGAAGGCGACGCTAGCCTATCGATCTAGGGCGAAAGCGGCATGAACGGCGACTGGTATTGGCAGGCGCTGTCGGTCGCGACCGCGCTTGCTTGCGGCCTCCTCATCGGAATCGAGCGCGGGTTTGATCTTCGCGGACTTCGCTCGGGCACGCGCGTAGCAGGCGTTCGGACCTTTACACTGGTCGGCCTGGCGTCGGGCCTGGCAGGGCTTGCGGGCCGCTTTGGACAGGCATTCGCCGCCGGCGCTCTCGTCGCTGGATGCGTCGCAATTCTCGCGATCGGATATGCCAACCGACCGGGCCTCAAACGGCGGCCCGACGCGACGACACCGGTGGCTGCGATCGCCACGGTCGGGTTGGGTTTCGTGGCGGGTTTTGGCCAGCCGGGCTTCGCAATCGCAGGGGCCGCGGTCGTGACGCTGCTGCTCGCTTTGAAGGCGGAGCTCCACGGTTTCCTCGACAAGCTCGACGAAGACGATGTGAAGGCGCTCGCACGCTATGCGGTGATTGCCTGCGCCGTACTGCCCTTCCTCCCCAACGGTCCCTACGGCCCGCTCGGAGCCTGGAACCCGCAGAAGCTGTGGCTGGTCGTCGTCCTCGTCACCGGATTTTCTTTCCTGGGTTATGTCGCGAACCGCATCTTCGGGAAACGGCACGGGACGATCGCAACCGCGCTGATCGGCGGTGCCTATAGTTCAACCGCGGTGACGCAATCGCTCGCCCAGCGGCTCGGAAGCGAGCAAAAGGGCGGCGCAGAAAATGCCGGCATCGCGCTTGCGACGGCGGTCATGTATCTTCGCGTCCTGGTCCTGATCGGCGTACTTGCGACGCGCGTCCTTCTCCCGTTCACGGTCATTTTGCTTCCAGCCGTGGCGGTCGCCTGGGGCGTTGGCTTCCTGCTCTATCGAAAGGCTCCAACCTGCGACGCTCCGGCGCCGCCAGGCAATCCGATCGCGCTCCTCCCGGCCTTCGGATTCGTGCTCTTCGTGGCTGTTGCCGCGATTGCCGCGAAATGGGCCGCCGGACGATTCGGCGAGCAGGGCATCGCCGTCCTGCTTCTGATCGTCGGTTCGACTGACGTCGACACCGCCATCATTACGTTGGGCAACCTCCATCCGGATGCGATTTCGCCATTGCTGGCGGCCATGGCGATCGCCGGAACGATCATCGTCAACATGGCGGTGAAGATCGGGATCACGCTGGTTTACGCCGGACGTAAGGGCTTGCCGGCAGTCGTTGCGATGGCCGCGAGCGTAGTCGCGCTCGCCGCATCGATCGGTGTGGCCTGGACCCGGCTCTGATTCAGCCGCGCTGAGTCATCAAGTTCGTCATTGCCGGGCCGGGCATCATGTTCGCGTTCATGTGCGCCATGATCCAGATCGTTCCGATCATCACCAGGAACACGATGAGCACTCCGAAGGCGAGCGCAAGCACGTTGTTGGTGTTGTCGGGGCCACTCGTGATGTGGAGGAAGAAGACGAGGTGAACGCCCATCTGCGCGATCGCGAGTACCACGAGGCCTGTCGCGACGCCGGGTCCCCACAATATGGACGTGGATGCGACCCAGAACGAAATGCCGGTCAGCACCAGTGCGAGACCCAATCCGATGACGTAACTCAACGTTTCGCTGAGCATGTTGTCGTGCGGCTCACCCGGGGCGACGTTGTGAAGCTCGCCTTCTTGCTCGCTCATGGCAGGGTTCCGATCAGATAGACGATGGTGAAGATGGCCACCCAGATGATGTCGAGGGCGTGCCAGAAAACGCTGAGGCACAGCAGGCGCCGCATGATGTCCTGCCGGAAACCCTTGGCCCAGATCTGGGCCATCATGGTTCCGATCCACAGCAGGCCGCAGGTGACGTGCGCGCCGTGGCAGCCGACGAGCGTGAAAAAGGACGAAAGGAAAGCGCTTCGCTGCGGCCCGGCGCCTTCGGAAATCATCGAGCTGAACTCGTAGATTTCGATCGAGAGGAAGACGAGACCGAGAAGGCCGGTGACCAGAAGCCAGCCCTGGGTCCAAACCATGTTCTTGCGCTTGGCCGCGATCATGGCGAGGCCGCAAACAAAGCTCGAAATAAGCAGCGCCAGGGTCTCGATCGCCACGAGATTGCGGTCGAACAGCTGGCTCGTCGTTGGTCCGCCGTCGGTCGCCCGAACCAACGAGGCGTAGGTCGCAAACAGGGCCGAAAAGAGCACCATGTCCGAGAGGATGAAGAGCCAGAATCCGTAAGGGACCACGATGCTCTTCGACGCCGGTCCGCGATGTCCGAGGCCGGTATCTTCCGAACCCAAATGGGTCAGGCCGACGGCGGGTGCTTCGCTGGCCGTGGTCATACGGATTGGCTCAGATTGTGGAGGTGCTCCATGCGAATTCGTCGCCGTTCGCGCGCATTGGCCCTGACCTCTTCGATGGGGATGATATGCTCATGCTCATCGCGCCAGGCGTACCAGACCATCACCGCGAAGGCTCCGACCAGGCCAAGGATCGCGAGCCACCAGATGTACCAGATGACGGCGAAGCCGCAGACCGAGGCGAAGAAGGCGACGATCACGCCCGTCGGCGTGTTCAGCGGCATCTCGATCGGCTGGTAGTCCGGTTCCTTGATCAGCTGGTCCTGCTTGATGGCGGTCTGCTTGCGCGTCCAATAGGCCTCTTCGCCGTGGACGTCGGGGAGCACCGCGAAATTGTAATGCGGCGGAGGTGAAAGCGTCAGCCACTCGAGCGTCCTGCCGTCCCACGGGTCGCCGGTGACGTCGATCCGCTGATCGCGCGTCTTTATCGAATAGAGCAGCTGCACGACGGTCAGCGCGATTCCGAGACCGATGATTGCCGCCCCGACGAATGCGACATTGAGCCATGGCGCCCAGCTCGCGTCCGGAATGTGCTGCATGCGCCTGGTCGCGCCCCAGAAGCCGAGCACGTAGAGCGGCATGAAAGCGAGATGGAAGCCGATGAACCAGCACCAGAAGACGGCTTTGCCGAGCCGTTCATCGAGCGTGAAGCCGAAGGCTTTCGGGAACCAGTAAGTGTAGGCGGCCATGATCGCGAAGACGACTCCGCCGATAATCACCTGATGGAAATGGGCCACCAGGAACAGGCTGTTGTGAACAATGAAATCGACGGGCGGGATGGCAAGGAGGACACCCGTGAGGCCGCCGATGACGAAAGTCAGCATGAAGCCGATGGCGTAATGCATCGGCACGGTGAACCGGACGCGGCCGCCGTACATCGTGAACAGCCAGTTGTAGATTTTCACGCCGGTCGGAACGCCGATGATCATGCTGGCGATTCCGAAAACGGCGTTCACGTCGGCGCCAGCGCCCATCGTGAAGAAATGGTGCAGCCAGACCATGAAGGAGATGACGCAGATCGCGAGCGTCGCGAAGACCATCGATCGGTAACCGAACAATGGCTTGCCCGAGAAGGTCGAAACGACTTCCGAATAGATGCCGAAAGCGGGAAGCACGAGGATGTAGACCTCCGGATGCCCCCATACCCAAATGAGGTTCATGTAGAGCATCGAGTTGCCGCCGCCGTCATTCGTGAAGAAATGGAAGCCGAGGTACCGGTCCAGCATCAGCAGCGCCAAGGTCGCGGTGAGGACCGGGAATGCGGCGATGATCAGCAGGTTCGATGCCAGCGCGGTCCAGCAGAACACCGGCATGCGCAAATAGCTCATACCTGGCGCGCGGATCTTGAGGATGGTGGTGACGAAATTGACGCCCGTGAGAAGCGTGCCCACGCCCGATACCTGTAGCGCGACGAGGTAATAATCGACGCCGACGCCCGGCGAGAAAGCCTTCTCGCTGAGCGGCGGGAAGGCGAGCCAGCCGGTGCGCGCGAACTCGCCGATGAACAGGCTGAGGTTGACCAGCAGCGCGCCCGACGCGGTCAGCCAGAAGCTGACGTTGTTCATCGTCGGAAAGGCGACGTCGCGCACTCCGAGCTGCAGCGGAACAACGAAGTTCATGAAGCCGATCACCAGCGGCATCGCCACGAAGAAGATCATGATCGTGCCGTGGGCGGAGAAGATCTGATTGTAATGTTCGGGTGGCAGATATCCCTGCGATGCGCCGATGGCGAGCGATTGCTGCGCGCGCATCATGATCGCGTCGGCGAAGCCGCGGACGAGCATGACGAGGCCGAGCACGATGTACATGATGCCGATCTTCTTGTGATCGGTGGACGTGATGTATTCGTCCCAAAGATACGACCACCATCGATTTCTGGTGATCCAGGCGGCAATTGCCGCCACGGCCAGCAGCACGACGATCGAGGTGATCAGCGGGATGGGTTCATGGAAAGGGATCGCGTCCCAGGTGAGCTTGCCGAACATTCCTCAGCCCCCCGCCGGCACTGCAGACGCCTGCCGTTTCGGCGGGGCGATTTGCGGAAGATGCAGCTGCGGCCCGGCGTTCGCCACGATCGCATCGTAAAGATTGGGCGCAACCGAACCGTAGGTCATCGGCTTCACGTAGCTGCTGGGTCTCGAAAGCTCGGCGTAGGCTGCGCCGTCGAGAGCGGGCCCCTGGCCGCGCGAGCCTTGCGCCCACATCGCGAACTGATCCTCCGGCAGCGCCTGGACCTTGAACTGCATTCCCGGGAATCCGTCGCCGCTGAAATGCGATGAGAGTCCGTCATAGGTACCCGGACGGTCGGCCTGCAGGTTCAGCCGGGTCGTCATCCGCGGCATTGTGTAGATCATCGTTCCCATCTGCGGGACGAAGAAGCTGTTCCAGACGGTGGCGGACGTGAGGCGGAAACTGACCGGGGTGCCGGCGGGAACGACAAGCTGGTTGACGCTGGCGATGCCCTGGTCGGGATAGATGAAGAGCCACTTCCAATCGAGCGACACGACATCGACCTTGAGTGGTGGTTTCGACGACGGAAGCGGCTTGCTCGGCTCGAGGTCGTGGCTTCCGATCCAGGCGATGCCTCCCAGGAGCATGATGGTCAGTGCCGGAATCGACCAGACGACCATCTCGATTGCGCCGGAATATTCCCAGTCGGGACGATAGGTCGCCTTCGCATTGCCACGCCGGAACCACCAGGCGAAGGCGACCGTCGCGATCATCGTCGGGATGATGATCGCGAGCATGATCGCCGTCGAATTGATGAGGATGGTCTTCTCGGCTTGGCCGACAGGGCCGACCGGATCGAGGATACCGCGATTGCAGGCTGTGAGCAGGCTCACGACGGCAGCAATCGCGATGCGCCTCATCGGCTCGCTTCACCCCCTCTTGGTGACCCCAACGGGACTCGAACCCGTGTTTTCGCCGTGAAAGGGCGACGTCCTAGACCGCTAGACGATGGGGCCGGTTAAGGCCGGAGCCGGTTAGGCGAGGGGCCGCAACCGGTCAAGCAAGCGCGGCGTCATCGAGATGCATCTCCGCAGCGTTGCCGCCATTCCATTCGTCGCGCTTGATCGAGCCGGCGAGCCACCAGCGCTGGTCGGGCGCCGAGGACAGCAACGCCTGGCCGAGTTCGGTTGCGGCGCTTCGGAAAGCGATCCACTTGAACGTCTTGCCATCGTCGCCGGCCGCAAGGCCCCGGACGTGGCCGTCACCGACGATCCCGGTCTTCAGCAAGCGGGCGGGACCTGCGGCCACCTTGGGGCTCGGCCAGCCCGCGCCATAGGGTCCGGCGCTATCCAGCGCATCGCAAAGGGCTGCGGCGACGCCGCCCGGCGCAAGGACCGCGTCGAGAAGCAGCGCTCTGTCGCCGCGCGATTTCTCGACATCGCTTGCGAGCCGACCGTTGATGAAATCACGGAAAGGTTCGAGGCCACCCACCGGAAGCGTCAGTCCCGCCGCCATTGCGTGGCCGCCGCCGGCGCTCAGAAATCCACTCTCCTTTGCCGCCAGGACCGCTGCACCGAGGTCGACGCCGCTGATCGAGCGGCCCGAACCCTTGCCGGTGCCGTCCTCGGTCTGGGCGATGACGATCGCCGGCTTGCCAAAGCGTTCTTTAAGTCTTCCGGCGACGATGCCGATCACGCCCTGGTGCCAGCCTGCGCTCATGACCGTGATCACCGGTGCGCCGTTGAGTTTGGATGCCTGCTCTTCGGCCTGCTCGCAGACGAGCATTTCGATCGCGCGGCGTTCCTCGTTCAGGCGATCGAGCTCGGCGGCGATTTCGCGCGCTTCCTCCGGGTCGGTACTGGTGAGCAGCCGTACGCCGAGGTCGGACTTGCCGACGCGGCCACCGGCGTTGATCCGCGGCCCGAGCGCAAAGCCGAGGTCGCGGCACGAAGGCGGCTTCACCAGCCTTGCGGCTTCCGCGAGCGCGTTCAATCCGACGTTCTGCCGCCCCGACATGATCCGCAGCCCTTGCGTCACGAATGCCCGGTTGAGACCCTTGAGGCGCGCCACATCGGCCACGGTTCCAAGTGCGACGAGATCGAGGAGGTCGAGCAACTTCGGCTCGGCGAGCACCTCGAAGACACCGCGTCCTCGCAGCTCGCGCAACAAAGCGACCCCAAGCAGGAAGGCCATTCCAACCGCGGCGAGATGCCCGTGCATGGCTCCGTCCGCGCTCTCGTCGAGACGATTGGGATTGATCATCGCGTAAGCGACGGGAAGCAGGGTCGCGCATTGGTGGTGATCGACCACCATCACGTCGAGGCCGGCCGCGCGGGCCTCGTCGAGAGCCTCGAACGCTTGCGCGCCGCAGTCGACGCAAACTGCGACGCTTGCGCCGCGCTTCTTGAGCTCCGCAAGCGCTTTGCCCGACGGGCCGTAGCCCTCCATGAGGCGATCGGGGATGTAGACGATCGGTTCGGCGCCGAGCCGCCGGAGCAGCAGCACGAGCAAAGCGGCGCTGGTCGCGCCGTCCACGTCGTAATCGCCGAAGATCGCGATCGTCTCTGCGGCCTGAACTGCGTCGGCGAGGCGCTTCGCGCCCTTGTCCATGTCGTTGAAACAGGAAGGGTCGGGCAGGAAGTCGCGGATCTTCGGATCGCGATGCCTCGGCAGATCGTCCCGCGCGACGCCGCGCGCGAGCAAAAGCTCATCGACCAAATCGTCCATGCCCAGGCCGGACTCAGCGTGCCGGCGCCAGCGCCACGGCTGCCCGCTGATCGAGCTTTCGATGTTGAGCGCCGCTGTCACGGCTGGAAGGTAGGTCTCGGTGATTCCCGGGTCTAGAGCCCGCGGTGCGCGAGGTCGCGATATTCTGTGGATACCCGCCGTACAGTGCCCGTGCTTGCGCGCATGACGACGCTCTCGGTCGTCACGCAATTGCTTCTGCGGTGGACGCCGCGGAGCAGTGAGCCATCGGTCACCCCGGTCGCGGCGAAGATGCAATCGCCCTTCGCCATTTCCTCGAGGGTGTAGATCTGGTCGAGCTTCTCGATTCCCCAACGATGCGCGCGGGCGACTTCGTCGTCGTTGCGGAACACGAGCCGGCCCTGCATCTGGCCGCCGACGCAGCGCAGCGCTGCCGCAGCGAGCACGCCTTCGGGCGCCCCGCCAGTCCCCATGTAGACGTCGATTCCGGTGTCCGGGTCGGTGGTCGCGATCACGCCCGCGACGTCCCCGTCGGGGATGAGCCGGATCCCGCATCCGAGCTCACGGAGTTCGTGGATGATATCCTCGTGCCGCGGACGATCGAGGACGCAGGCGACGATGTCCTTCGGCTCGACGCCTTTCGCCTTGGCGATCGACCGCACATTGTCGGCAGGCGAGCGGTTGAGATCGATCGTTCCGGCGGGATAGCCAGGACCGATCGCGAGCTTTTCCATGTAGGTGTCGGGCGCGTTGAGAAGGCAGCCCTCTTCGGCGATGGCCAGAACCGCCAGCGCATTCGGACCGGCCTTGGCGGTGATCGTCGTCCCTTCAAGCGGGTCCAGGGCGATATCGATCTTGGGTCCGCCGTTCTGCGCCGAGCCGACCTTCTCGCCAATGTAAAGCATCGGCGCTTCGTCGCGCTCGCCTTCCCCAATGACGACCGTGCCGTCGAAGGGAAGTTCATTCAGCGCGGCGCGCATCGCTTCCACAGCAGCCGCATCGGCGGCTTTCTCATCGCCGCGGCCAATGAGCCTCGATGCCGAAATTGCGGCGGCCTCGGTCACCCTCACCATTTCGAGAACGAGCACACGATCGAGAACGTGCGATGCGGCGGGGCCGGACCGGGTCATTAAGCACTCCTGCTGGTTGCGGCTGCCGATAAGCAGCGCTCTCCCGCTTGTCGAGGCGGCCGCGTCAGCCGGCTGGTTCCGACTTGTCCTTCGATTTGGATTTCGGCTTGGGCAGCTTCGCGGTCTCGGTCTGAATGCGCTGCATGGCTTCGGGCATGCCCTTCATGACTTCGGGAAGAGAGCTCATCATCGCCCGCATGACGTCGGGATCGACGTACATCGCCATGCTCTGGCTGCCGAACGCCTTGCCGCTATCGGTCGCCAGGAAGGCATTGATGTCAGCGAGCTGCTTTTCGTCGAAACGACGCGCCATCGATCGTGCGAGGCCGTCGCGCAGCCGTGGCTCGATGATCGCAGCCATTTTGGCGAATTCTTCGCCGATGACACGCTCCATGATCTTCATGCGCTCTTTGAAATAAGGATCGTCCTTCGCCATCTGTTGCCGAAGCGTCATGGCATCGGTCGCCTTGGCCTTCTCTCCGGGCTTGGCGAAGTCCGCTGTGTTCAAGCTGAGGACGCGATCGGCCAATCCGTTCATCATCCCGCCCATCATGCGCGCGTAGGTGCCGTCCGGGAAAAGGGCCTTGACCGAAGTTTGCGCCAAAGCCAGCCGCGCCGGCGCGGGTTCCGGCTGAGCCGGAAAGATCTTGTCGAACACGGCCATCACCTGCCCGATGTCGAAATCCGGTGCTTTCTTGGTTGCGGTGTCCTTCGCCTTCGCTGGAGCGGTTGCCGCATGGCCCTTTTTCGCCGGAGCGGCGCAAGCCGGCGTCGCTGCAAGCAACAAAGCTGCGCAGAAGAAGATCGGTCGCATGAAGTCCCCCGTGTAACGGCCGCAGCCTAGCAGCAGGCTTACAGCTGTCCAGCTAGTCGGCTTCGTCCGCCGTGTGCTGGAGAAGCTCAGAACGGACGCGCACGGCACGCGCCGCGATCGTCGTCTCGAGCAGGAAGACCGCGAAGCCGGCGCCGATCGAAATCATCGAGGCAATGAACAGGAGCGCGATCGGATTGCCGAGGTGTGTGCGGATAAGGTTGGCTGCGAACAGCAGGACGACGACAAGGCACGTCAGGATCGCCGAAGTGACGGACAGAGCCGTCGCCCAGCTGATGAGCGACATCCGGCGGTCGAGGACCTTGAGTGCGGCAATCCAGCGATCGTGCTCGGCTCCGCGGCTCGCGAGCAACTGCGGCTCGATATCCCGCGACCGGTCGACGATTCGCGATAACCGTGATGCCAAGACGTTCAGAAATGCACCGATCCCGCTGAGCAGGAAGACGGGCGCCAGCGCCAGACGGACAATTTCGGCGACAGTATTGACCGAGAGGTCGGGCGAGCTTTCGAACATCGCGCTGTTTCTAGGCAGCTACGTCCCGTTCGCAACTTGCAACTTCCAGCAACAGCAGGCCGTTCACGACGAAACTCGCGGCCAGGACCCAGGCGAAGCTTGCGATCAGCTGCGGCGTTGGACCGAAAATGTTGATCACCAGAGCCGAGATCGAAAGGCCCGCGATCAACAGGACGGCGAGCAGGAAATCCATTCCCGCTGAAAGCCCCATCCAGGTCCGGACAGAGCCGTCCAGATGAGTGCTGGCATAAGCGAGGATCAGGCTCCTCAGGATCAGCCAGCCAATGATCAGGGTCACTGCCGGGGAGAAATGGGTTTCGGGATCGATCAGGAACAACAGGCCGGCGAGCGCGGTCACAATTCCTGCCGCCATCGCATAGGGCTTCACTTCGCGGCGAAGCGACCCCGCCACCGTTTCGATGAGCCCGGCAGCGATCAGAAGCGCGCCGATTACATCGGAAGAGATGCTCTTGCCCGCGGGCATGAGGGCTGCACCGGCTGCGAGAAAGATGATCGCGAGGCCGGCAACCCGAAGGCCCCGCGCTCGCGCCCGGTCGGTGAACCGCGATTGGACCCCTGTCGCCATCGATCGTTCCGCGCCGCCAACAAAGGGGGCGGTCAATCGGTTCCTAGCGCTAGGCGAGCATCTTCTTCACGCCGCGCGCGGCCTGACGCAGCCGCTGTTCGTTTTCGACCAGCGCGATCCGGACGAATCCTTCGCCTTCCTCGCCGAATCCGACGCCCGGGGCCACGGCGACGCGAGCCTCGGTCAGAAGACGCTTCGAAAACTCCATCGACCCGAGATTGTGGAATTTCTCGGGAATGCGCGCCCAGGCGAACATCGATGCTTCCGGGGGCGAGATATCCCATCCGGCGCGACCGAAGCTCTCGACCAGCACGTCGCGGCGCCTGCGATAGAGGTTGCGGTTGAACTCGACGATGTCCTGCGGTCCGTTGATGGCGGCGCACGCAGCGGCCTGGACCGGCGTGAACGCGCCATAGTCGAGATAGGACTTCACCCTGGCCAAGGCCTCGATGAGCCTGGGGTTGCCGACCGCAAAGCCGATCCGCCAGCCCGCCATTGAATAGGTTTTCGACATGGACGTGAATTCGACAGCCACTTCCTTCGCGCCCTCGACCTGAAGGATGGAGGGTGTGGGCGCGTCTCCGAAGTAGATTTCGGCATAAGCGAGATCGGAAATGACGATGAGGTCATTCTCGCGCGCGAAAGCAACCAGCCTCTCGTAGAAGGGAAGGTCGGCAACATAGGCCGTCGGATTCGACGGATAGCCGATTACGAGCACTTTCGGACGCGGCACCGTGTAGCGCATTGCGCTGGTCAGGCGATCGAAGAAGGCTTCGCCCGGAGCCGCCGGGATCGAGCGGATCGCCGCACCCGCGATGATGAAGCCGAAGCTGTGGATGGGATAGCTCGGGTTGGGCGCGAGCACGACGTCACCCGGAGCGGTGATCGCCTGGGCGAGGTTGGCGAGGCCCTCCTTGGATCCGAGGCAGACGATGACTTCCTTGTCCGGATCGAGCTCGACCCCGAAGCGCCGCTGATAATAAGACGCCTGGGCCTTCCTCAGGCCGGGAATTCCGCGGCTCGCCGAATAGCGATGGACGTGCGGTTTGCCGGCGACTTCAGCGAGCTTTTCGATAACGTGTTTCGGAGGCGCGCCGTCCGGATTGCCCATGCCGAGATCCACGATGTCCTCGCCGCGCGCGCGAGCCGCGGCCTTCATCGCATTCACCTCGGCGAAGACATAGGGCGGCAGCCGGCGGACGCGGTAGAATTCAGAATCCATCAGTCATTGATGGCCGCGATGCCGCAATGCGGCAAGCTTCAGACCGGTCCGCTCACGGATGTTTCCGCACCGTCGAGGTCATGGAAGCGCGCGATGTGGATCCCGTGCATTTCAGTGGGAGGCTGAGTGAAATTGAGGCCCAGCTCGTCGCGCATTCCGTAAAATTCCCCGAGATTGTCGGAAGCAAAGCCGAGCTGTACCTGACCGGCCGGGTTTTCCGGCGATGCGGCGTGCAGGGCCAATGTTGTCTCGCCGGTCGCGAACTCACTCCAGAAGGGCGATTCGAACTTCAGCTCGAGGCCGAGCACATCACGATGGAAGGCAATGGCCTTGTCCATGTCGGCGACATATTTGATCGCATAGCTGAGCTGCATCTCGGGCCTCCCGTCATTTGAGCAAAGCATAAGCTCTGCGAAACGCCGCACTTTCCTCGGCGCTGAACGTGCTCCGGTCCGGTGGATCGTCCGGAAGCCCGGTCACGAAATAAGCGATGCCGAGTCCGCGCTTGCGGTCGATCCAGATACCCGAACGCAACCCGTAAGCGTCCCCGGCGTGGCCGACGAGCCTTGCTCCTTTTGTGCCTGGATCGTCCGGGCAGCCGGGTGTCGGTATCTGCTGGGAAGCCAGGCCATAAGAGCAAATCGTCGTGCTCTCGCCCCCGCGCGATCCGTTCCGTCCATCGTATCGCCATGTCGGAGCGAGCAGGATGTCGACCGAATGGCGCGAGATGATCTGGCGCCCATCGAGTGCGCCGGCGTTAAGGAGCATCCGCCCGACGCGAGCAAGGCCGCGAGCGGAGATGCGCAGGCCTCCCTGCGGCGCGAAAAGCGCTCCATTCTCGCCCGGCTTCCAGCGCGCGAGGTCGCATGCCTCGCCATCCTTGACCGCCACCGGGCAGGCGGGCCGATGGCCGTGGAGATCGTCCTTCTGCGGCTTGCCGTCGGGTCCGTCGAGCTCGACCGCGCGAGCGACGATTGCGTCGCTGCAAGTCGGCCAATTGTAGCAGGCGTCGAGCTTCATCGGCGCCAGGACCTCGCGGCGCATCCAGAAATCGAAGCGTTCCCCTGTGACTCGCTCGATGATCGATCCGACGACGGGGAAATTCATGTTCGAATAGTCGAAGTAATGGGATGCCGGTCCATGTTCGGCGTCCCAGGAATGCGGATCGTTCATCACGGCCTGGACGGTGTTGCCCAACGGGATCGCATACTGATCGTCGTGGTCGCGGATGGAGCTCGTGTGCGACAACAGCATTCGGAGGGTGACCGGCTGGTCGGGAAAAGCCGGATTTCGCAACTTCCAGCCGAGCCAGCGCGAAACATCGCTGTCGAGGCTGAGCTTGTGTTGCTCGACGAGCTTCATCACGCCGATCGCTACCACCAGCTTGCTGACGGAGGCCACGCGGGCGGGATCGTCCGCGCCGACGCGGCGGCCGGATTGCGGATCGGCGATCCCCTCGGCGAAGCTGGCGATCTCGCCCTTCCGGTCGAAAGCGACGCCGACCGATGACGCGTTCGCGCTGGCCGCCAGGAGAAGACTCAGAATGAGTATCGCGGAACGCATCAGAAGATCAGCGGGTGCGAGATGCCGTTGAAGCCGTACCAGAGCCAGAGGCGCTGTTTCGGATCACCCACGATCGGAGCCGAAACCGCTTCGCTGCAGCCGAAGCAGGTGCGCGTCGGATTCTGTTCGCTGATGTCAGCGTGGATATCATAGCGACGGTCGTTTTCCACCGCGATTGAAATATGGGCGCGAGCGCGCTCCTTCCCATTGTAGAGCAGCCGAGCCTCAACACGCAGCGAACGAAAGGGCATGACCCGATAGTCGAACGGACGGTTGGGCTCATAATTCTGCGTCGCTTTGGCGGATCGCCACCCAAATCCATTGTCAAAGCGATATGCGACCTGCGGCTGCGCCGACTGGCGGGGCAAACCGAAGAAGGTCACGCCAGCATCGAGACTCCGGGCGAATGCGCACGAGGCGACGCACAGCGACAGAAGGAAAAGCATCCAGCGCATGAGTGAACGCCTAGTCGGTTGCGACTTTCACGTCATCGTTTCGTTTGCGCGGCAATGGGGCCTAAGGGTGATGCGATGACCGACGAAACGAACACCGGGGCTTCGACTGCCATGCCGAGCCTGGAAGACTGGCAGCATTGGACGCTGGTCATGGGCCGCGCCCAACAGATGCTGATGGAGTTCTGGGCGCAAGGGCTGAAGAAGGATCAGCCGTTCCCGGCATGGTCTCCACCGGCGTTCGGTTTCGGGGACGTGGGTGCCGCGACGGATCCGATGGCCCTGATGAGCGCCGGTGCGCAGGCCTGGGCTAAAGGGCTTGAGACCTGGGGCAAGGTGCTGGGCGGAGTGACCGCGGCGCCGACGAGCGCGGAGAAGGAGCGGAAGGATCGCCGCTTCGCTGCTCCCGAATGGCGCGACAATCCCATTTTCGACGCGATCCGCCAGACCTATTTGCGAGTGTCTGACCAGCTGTTGGGAACGGTCGACGAAATTGAGAACGTCGACCCGGAGATGCGCGAGAAACTGCGCTTCGCGACGCGCAGCTTCGTCGACGCGATGAGTCCGTCGAACTTCGCCCTGACCAATCCGCAGGTACTCAAAAAGACGCTGGAGACGCGCGGCGAGAACCTTCTGAAGGGCCTCGCGAACATGCTGAAGGACATTGCGGCCGGGCAGCTGACCCAGACAAAGCCCGGAGCGTTCGAGGTCGGGCGCAATCTTGCTACCACGCCGGGCAAGGTCATCAAACAGACGCCGCTCTATCAATTGATCCAATATACGCCGACGACGGACGAGGTGCTGAAGACGCCTGTCGTGATCTTCCCGCCCTGGATCAACCGCTTCTACATCCTCGACCTCACCCCGGAGAAAAGCTTCGTCAAATGGTGCGTCGACAACGGCATCAGCCTGTTCATGGTCAGCTGGAAATCCGCGGATGATTCGATCGCCAGCGCAAGTCTTGATGATTACGTCCTGAAGGGCCAGGTCGACGCGATCGATACCGTGAGGGAGTTGCTCGGCGTCGAGGGCGTCCACGCCATCGGCTATTGCGTGGCGGGGACCACGCTCGCCGCGACGCTCGCTTACCTCCACGCGAAGCAGCAGCAGGCCAAGGTCAAGTCTGCGACCTTCCTGACAGCACAAGTGGATTTCAGCGAAGCCGGCGACCTCAAGCTGTTTACCGGGCCCGAGACGATGAGCCTGCTGGACGAGCTGACCAAGGAGAAGGGCTATCTCGACGGCCGTTACATGGCGGCGACGTTCAACCTGCTTCGCGGCCGCGATCTCATCTGGAGCTATGTCGTCAACAATTACCTGCTCGGCGACGAGCCCGCGCCATTCGACTTGCTCCATTGGAACAGTGACACGACGAACCTGCCCGCGGGCTGGCACCGCGACTATCTCGAGACGCTCTACAAGGGGAACAAGCTCGCCGAGAAAGGCGGGATCAAGGTCGCCGGCACTCCGGTCGACATCGACCAGGTGAAGACTCCGACCTACGTCCAGGCGGGCCGCGAGGACCACATCGCGCCGCCGCAAAGCGTGTGGAAGATCATGGATCATTTCGCCGGCCCGAAGCGGTTCGTTCTCGCCGGATCAGGCCATATCGCCGGAGTGGTGAACCCGCCCGCGGCCCACAAATATCAATATTGGATCAGCGCCAGCCCTGCGAAGACGCTCGCGCAGTTCATCGACGCCGCGACCGAACATAAAGGTTCGTGGTGGCCCGACTGGCTCGGCTGGATCCAGAAACAGGATCCGGCGCGGGTGAAGGTCACGGGCGCTCGGGTTCCGGGCAAGGGGAAGCTCAAGGCGATCGAGGACGCTCCCGGGACTTACGTGAAGTCGCGCTGACGCGACCCTCTCATAATATCCCGCCGCCGAGCACCAGACGGACGACGCCGATCACGATCACCAGAAGGTTGAGGTTGCGGCCGGCTTTGGACGAGGACAGCAGGCCGACCCCGGCTCCAATGACGGCCAGCGGAATAATCAGCCAATTCGCCCATCCAAGAAGCGGAATGAATGCGATGACCGCGAGGATCAGCGCCACGAAGCCAATGATCAGCGAGACGATGTTGAACATTGGTCGGCGTCTAACATCATTCCGGCGGCTGCGGCAGCCGTGGGCTGCGGACGAGCGCGGTCAAGTAAAGCCCGAGGGCGATCCAGATCGCCGGAAAGGCGATCGCATGAGCGAGCCCGAGGGGCTCTCCGTACCAGACGCCGATCAGGAACTGCAGTGTCGGAGCGATGAACTGGAGCATTCCGAGCGTCGAATATTGCAGGCGTCTCGCGGCCGCGGTGAACAGCATGAGCGGAGTGGTCGAGACGATGCCGGCGATGAGCAGCAGTCCGGTGTCCAGGCTGCTGAATCCGAGAATCGGCACTCCGGTTTCGAGTCGCAAGCCGAGCCATGTGATGGCCAGTGGGAATAGTATCGCCGTTTCAATGCCAAGCCCCGTCAGGGCGTCCGCGGCCACGACTTTGCGAAGCAGGCCGTAAAGCGCGAAGCTGATGCACAAGGTCAGGCTGATCCACAATTGGCTGAGCGCACCAGCCGCAAGGATCGAAATGCCGGCGGCGGCAATTGCGACGGCTGCCCACTGCAGGCGCCCGAGCTTCTCCTTGAGGACGAACCGTCCGAGCAGGACGTTGGCCAGAGGGTTCAGATAATAACCGAAGCTCGCTGCCAGGATGTGCCCGCTCGTGACCGCATAAGTGTAGAGCAGCCAATTTCCGCCGATCAGCAAGGCCGTCACCGTCAGCACTCCAAGCGTCTTCGGCTGACGCAGGACCTCGCGGACCCTCGACCAGCCCCCCGCGATTGTGATCACAACAGCAAGGAACGGGATCGACCAAAGGACGCGATGCGCGACGATATCGACCGCCGAGACGTCGGCGATCGCCTTGAAGTAGATCGGCAGCACACCCCAGAGGCCGTAAGCTGCGAGCCCATAGATGAAGCCGCGGCTTTGATGTCGCTCGGAAGGTGCGTTCATTCCGCGCGGCCGTAGCCGCCGTAAGCCGCGAGTAAAAGCTCATGATCAACAGAACATTGGTTGAAACTCCAGTGGTCGGCTGGCACCTTGATCGGACCTTTCTGGGAAGGGATTGGGGGTAGTGGTGCGATTCGGCGGTTGGGGGATTTGGCTGGGACTGGCAGCGTTCGCGCTGACCGGTGCCGGTTGCACTCCAAAGCCGAAGCTTCGTCCGGGCCTTACGCCGCAAGTGACTGTAGAAGCACCGCCCAAGTCGGACGTCTGGCGTGACGTGGCCACGGCCGCCGACGAGGAGCGAATCAGCCGGCTCGGCCTCGCCTGGTCCGATGCTCTTGCGGACGTGAAACGAAGCTTCGCAAACGATCTCCGCAGGGAAGGCGCGTTGCTTAGGCCCCGCGCCGCACTGCCGAGACCGGCGCCGACTCCGGGAAGCTATAATTGCCGGCTGATCAAGCTTGGCGCCGTGACCCCGAAGACAAGGGCTTATGAGAGCTTCAAACCCTTCTTCTGTTACGTCGAAGTCGAGGGCGACTTGCTGACGATCGTCAAGCAAACGGGCAGCCAACGGCCGGCCGGCCGTCTTTGGGAGGACGACGACCCAACGCGGCTGATTTTCCTCGGAAGCCTGGCGCTGGGCGACGAGCAGCAACCCTTGGCTTACGGGGATAATCCGAAGCGGGACATGGCGGGAGTCCTCGAGCGGATCGCGCCGTTCCGTTGGCGCCTCGTGATTCCCTGGCCTCAAGGTGATTCCAAGCTCAATGTTTTCGAGCTGACTCCTGTCGCGCAACAGCCGGAAGGGTGAACGAGACCGCCGGGCTTTTGGCGGACCCTCGGGAGGTTCGCGCGATCCTGATCGCGTCCGCGCGGGCGGGAGAGCCGATCACCTATTCCGAAGTCCTGGCGCTGCTCGGCCATGATTTCACACGACCGAAAATGCGCGCGCTCTGCAGGGTATTATCCTTTGTCGATGACGAGGCAGAGGAACATGGTGAGCCGGAACTGGCCGTTTTGGTCGTACGCCAGTCGGACGGACTTCCCGGGCAGGGCTGGTGGGTCGGGGGCGCGAAAAAACATGGGTACACCGGCCAATGGGAAGGTCCGGCGGCGGCGAAACTGATCCGTAGGCTGCAGCGCCAGGCATTCGAACATTGGGCAGGACGCGACGCCTAGCTTGCGCTAATCGCGCCTGCCGTGAGCGATATACGCACTTTCACCGTAACCGATGACGACGACGGAATTCGCCTGGACCGCTGGTTCAAGCGGCACATGCCCGATGTCAGCTTCAACATCGTGTCCCGCTGGGCGCGAACCGGCCAGCTTCGCCTGAACGGGAAAAGGGCGGTACCCGGCGACCGAGTGGAAGCGGGTCAGGAAATCCGTGTGCCGCCACTCGATCCTGCACCCGCGGCGAAGCGGAAGCAGCCGACTCGCAATCCTCTCACTGAAGAAGAAGCGCAATTCGTTCGCGACATGGTAATCTACGAGGATGCCGGCGCCTTCGTGCTGAACAAGCCGCCGGGATTGGCGACGCAGGGCGGGACGAAGACCACGCAGCATCTCGACCGGCTTCTGGACGGGCTTGCGGACGAAGGCGGACGGCCAAAGCTTGTGCATCGTCTCGACAAGGACACATCGGGGGCCCTTCTGGTCGCCCGGACTGCGCGATCCGCTGGCCATTTTGCCAAGGCATTTTCCGGACGGACGGCCCGCAAAATCTATTGGGCTTTGGTGGTCGGAGTGCCGGACGCCGCGGAAGGCGTGATCGACGCGCCTCTTGCCAAGCAACCCGGAACCGGTGGGGAGAAGATGCATATCGACGAGGAGCACGGACTTCCGGCCAAGACCCGTTGGCGGGTGATCGACCGCGCGGGCAATCGCGCTGCCTGGGTTGAGCTTCAGCCCCTCACCGGCCGGACGCATCAGCTTCGCGCGCACATGGCTGCGATTGGCCATCCGATCGTCGGCGATGCAAAATATGGCGGGGCCGAGGCCTTCCTGACCGGCGGCATCAGCCGCAAGCTTCACCTTCATGCCCGGCAGTTGCGGATTGACGCCCCCGCTGGCGGAAAGATCGATGTCACGGCCGAGCTCCCGCCGCACATCGCCGAGAGCTTCGCGACCATCGGTTTCCAGCAGGACGACGGAGTTCGGCCCGTTCCGGCTGCCCGATCAGGTCCGAAGCGTTCGTCCAAGCCGCGCCGCGAGAGCCGCCGGGGCGAACGCCGTTCGCGCGGTGCGCCAGCAAACGGTAGACGGAGATGACTGAGGAAGAGCTGTGGCAACGGCGGCTGCTCGCCTATACCGGCGTTCGGCTCATCGGCCTTGCGATCTTTTTCCTCGGAATCGCCACGATGTTCACCAATCTCGTCCGCGCGGGCGGTTGGCCGCAGCTTGGGGCGATCATCGCAATCCTTGGCGTGATCGACGCCGTCTTCACACCACGCCTGCTCAAGAAAGCATGGGATCAAAAAGACAGGGAGCGGGGGTGAGGCGTTTCTGGAAGACCGTCGATATCGATTGCGACGGCGGCGGCTGGTCGATCAAGCTCGACGGAAGACCGGTTCGAACCCCCGGAACGCATGCGCTCGACGTGCCGACCGAATCTCTCGCGAAAGCCATCGCCGATGAGTGGTCGGCCGTCGAAGACGAGGTCGACCCACGGGCAATGCCCCTCACTGGGATCGCGAACGCGGCAATCGACCGAGTCGCGACGGAAAAGCACGCCTTTGCGGCGGGATTAAGCCGTTACGCAGAAGCGGACCTTGCCTGCTACCGTAGCGAATGGCCGCCGGACCTAGTGGAACGACAGGCAAAGGCCTGGGATCCGCTCTTGGCGTGGGCAAGGCGTCGCTACGACGTCGATTTCTCGACGACGTCCGGCCTCATTCATGTCCCGCAGCCGCCCGCTACCGTGGATCGACTCGCCCATGCCGTCGCTTCGCTCGATCCGTTTCGGCTAGCCGCGCTATCGTTGTTGGTCACGATTGGCGGATCCCTGGTGGCGGCGCTTGCGGTTCTGGAGCGAGCGGTTGACGTGGATGAGGCTTGGGCTGCGGTCAGTCTCGATGACGAATGGCAGCTCGAACAATGGGGATTGGACTCGGAAGCGGAGACGGCCCTGCACAACCGCCGCGCGGACTTCATCGCTGCGGCATATTTCCTGACGCTGCTCGATCCTGCCTAATGCTGGGGGCCGATGAGGTCCCGAACGAAGGTCACCAATCCGATCTGTCTGGACCGTTTCAGCCGCTCCGCCTCAACGATCGTGCGCACGTTCCCCAAGCAATCGTCCATGTCGCGATTGATCAGGACATAATCATATTCGGCCCAGTGGCTGATCTCGCCGTTCGCTCGCAGCATCCGGTCGCCGATGACGTCCTCCGGGTCGGTGCCCCGCGCCCGCAGCCTTCGCTCGAGCTCGGCCATTGACGGCGGAAGGATGAAGATTCGCACCAGATCCTCGCCCATTGCGGAATGAAGTTGCTGCGTACCCTGCCAGTCGATGTCGAACAGGATGTCGCGGCCCTTACGGAGAGCGTCCTTCACCGGGACTTTCGGAGTGCCGTAGCGATAACCGAAGACGGGCGCCCACTCTACGAACTCGCCGGCCGCGATCAGCCGTTCGAATTCGGCGTCGTCGACGAAATGATAGTCGACGCCCTCGACCTCGCCCGGTCTTTGCGGACGCGTCGTGGCGGACACCGAAATCGTGATGTCCGGATCGGCCTCGAGCAGCATTCGCGAAATCGTGGTCTTGCCGGCGCCGGAGGGGGAGGAGAGCACGATCAGGAGGCCGCGGCGATGGCGCGTCGGCTGTTCGGCGAAGGCGGGGTCCATGAGCGTTCTTGCTTCGGGTGAGCCGTGGCCGTCAAGCGGTGGATTGATGCAGTGCACAAGATTCCTCTTGAAATGCTGCACTGCAATGCATATTGTGCACTGCAGCAAAGAGAGGAATTTTTGAATGGCCGACGAAGTGAAGCTCGCAACCGAAGCAGCCGCGGAAGCGCCCGCGAAGGTCCTCGAGACCGTTGCCGAGGTCGCTGAGACCCTCGTCCAGGAAACCGCGAAGACCGCCAGGCGCGAACGCGCTGCGACGGCACGTCGGGTCAAGGGTGTGACCGCGGTCGAAAAGAAAGTGAATTCAAAGCGCGGCAAAGTTGCACGCCGCAAGACCCGCACCGCCGCTCGCAAGAACGCCGTAGCGGCCAAGGAAAGGATCAAGACTGTGACCAACACGAATTTCTTCAACGGCTTCGAAGCCGTCCCTGCGTTCGCGTCCTTCCAGAGCCTGTTCGCCGATGCCGGCGAGCGCGGCCAGGAGCTCGTCAAGAAGAGCCAGAAGGTCGCCGAGGAGCTTGCTGACCTCACCCGCGCCAACGTCGAGGCGGTTGTCGAGGCGAGCCGCGTGGCCGCCGAGGGCGCCCGCGCGATCGGCCAGGACGTCGTCGCCAAGCAGCGCGACAGCGTCGAGCAGACTGCGGACACCATTCGCTCGCTCGCCGAAGCCAAGTCGCCGACCGAGTATCTGCAGCTGCAGAGCGATTTCGCTCGCGCTTCGTTCGACCGCTTCGTTGCCGAGAGCTCGAAGCTCACCGAGTCGTTCGTGAAGCTCGCTGGCGAGACGTTCCAGCCGCTTTCGAACCGCGCAACGGCGAACGCCGAGCGCTTCAATTCTCTCGTTGCCTGACACTCTCCCCTCCTAAGTCTGGCAACGTTTCGGCGGCCGCTCCCAAAGGGCGGCCGCCATTTTTTTAAGCTTAAGTGGCTACACCCGCCTTGCGGGCGTTTTTGACCTTGCCATATTTTAGTCTCGGATGATCACGCACCCGATCAACATGGCCAACGGGCCCGACGGCGACGATCTCGACGAAATCGAGACCGGCGTCGCGACTCGCACCCGGCCCAAGACGAAGAAGCCGTCGAACTATAAAGTGCTCATGCTGAACGACGATTACACGCCGATGGAATTCGTCGTGCTCGTCCTTCAGCGCTTCTTTTCGATGGGCATCGAGGATGCGACCCGAGTGATGCTCCAGGTCCACCAGCAGGGCGTCGCGGTCTGCGGCGTGTTCACCTACGAAGTCGCTGAGACCAAGGTCACCCAGGTGATCGATTTCGCGCGGGAAAATCAGCACCCGCTGCAGTGCACGCTCGAAAAGGCCTGACCACCGCTCCTTGTCACTCTCCCGTCACGCGCTAAAGCGCGGACGTGGACAGCATCTGGATCAGGGGCGGGAAGCGCCTCGAGGGGAAGATCCCGATCAGCGGAGCGAAAAATGCCGCGCTGACGCTCATGCCCTGCGCGCTCCTGACCGATGAGCCGCTGACCCTGACCAACCTGCCGCGCCTGGCCGACGTCGATACTTTCGGCCATTTGCTGAACCAGCTCGGGGTTTCGACCAGCGTCGCGGGCGTCAAGAAGGGCGAGTTCGGCCGGCGCGTGACATTTCAGGCGAGCGAAATCGCGTCGACCGTCGCGCCTTACGACATGGTCCGGAAGATGCGCGCATCCGTGCTCGTGCTCGGCCCGCTACTGGCGCGCGCAGGCGAAGCGACGGTTTCACTGCCGGGCGGCTGTGCGATCGGCGACCGGCCCATCGACCTGCACCTGAAGGCTCTCGAAGCCATGGGCGCGGAGATCGAACTTGCCGCGGGCTATGTGAAAGCGACCGCTTCCAAGGGACGGCTTCCCGGCGGCGACTTCAGCTTCCCGGTCGTCTCCGTCGGAGCGACGGAGAATGCCGTCATGGCGGCGGTTCTCACGACCGGCCGGACGCAATTGTTCAACGCGGCGCGTGAGCCCGAGATTGTCGATCTCTGCAATCTGCTCACCGCCATGGGCGCGAGGATCGAGGGGATCGGATCAGCGCATTTGATCATCGACGGCGTCGAGGCGCTGCACGGCACGACGTACGAGGTCATGCCCGACCGAATCGAAGCCGGGAGCTACGCCTGCGCGGCGGGCATCACCGGCGGTTCGATCGATCTCGTGGGTGCGAGGCCTGACGACATGCGAGCGACCTTGAACGCGCTCGCCCAGGCCGGGCTGATGATCGAGTTTCACGACAAAGGCATCAAGGTGAGCGCGAATGGCGGGCTGAAGCCGCTAGCCCTCTCCACTGCTCCCTTTCCCGGCTTCGCGACGGACATGCAGGCGCAGTTCATGGCGATGCTCGCGCTCGCGGAGGGCGACAGCTTCCTCGAGGAGACGATCTTCGAGAACCGCTACATGCACGTACCCGAGCTCCGGCGGATGGGGGCGGACGTCGACATCCACGGACGGTCGGCGATCGTTCGCGGGGTGACCGACCTCACGGGTGCCAGCGTAATGGCGACCGACCTCCGCGCGTCGATGAGCCTCATCCTCGCTGGGCTGGCGGCGGAGGGTGAAACCGAGGTGCTCCGCGTTTACCACCTCGACCGGGGCTATGAGCGGCTGGAAGAGAAGCTCTCCGCGGTCGGCGCGGCGATCGAGCGGCGGAGCGCCGGCTAGAGCTTCTTCATGAAGCGCATGCTGGTGCGCTCGTATCCGAGATGCCGGTAGAATGCGTGGGCGGCCGCGCGGCGGTCGTTGCTGGTCACCTCGATGATCTGGCAACCGGCCTTGCGACACCATTGCTCGGCGGCCTCGACCAACAAGCGTCCGATGCCATGGTCCTGCGCCTCCTGGGCGACGACGAGCACGGGAATGCGGCCGACCGGAGCAGGACGGTGGATGGTCACCATGCGGTGGACTCCAACGAAGCCGACGACTTTCTTGTCGAGCGTCGCGACGAGCGGCGATTCGCCTGCCTTCGCGAGCTTTCCGATATTCTTGCGTACGGATTTCTCGTCGATCTCGTGACCGAGATATTTGATCAATTCGACGAGGACCTCGGAATCACCTGGCTTCGCTTCCCGGATCTTCGGCTTCGGCTTCGGCTTCGGCGGCGGAGGAGGATCCGGCTCACGCTTCGGCTTTGGGGCGGCCTCGGTGTCGTTGGCGGCGCTCTGTCTCGCTTTCGCCGGCCTTCGCTTCCTCGGCATGACCGCGACGTCGAGCGACGCGCCCCAGTCCTTCGCGCCGAGATTCCGGAGATAATGTTCGACGTCCTCGGGCTTCGCGTTCGGGCCCTTGTCGTCCATCCCGAACACGGCCTTGCCGCTCGGATCCGTGAGCCCGAGCTTGCCGAAGCGCCGCTTGCCGGGCGTGCGGACGCGTGAGCGCACCAGCTTCAGCCCGCGATTGCGCGCGGTCTCGGCTAGCCGGTCAAGGCGTTCGTCGCTCACAGTCCATCCACCACATGCAGGACAAGGCCGACGAGTCCGCCGACCAGCGTGCCGTTGATGCGGATATATTGCAGGTCTCGGCCGACCGCAGCTTCGAGCCGAGCCGTGACCGTGCGCGCGTCCCAGCCGCGGATCGTTTCCGACACCAGCTTCACGATCTGCCCGCCGTAGCTCGCGGCCGCCCCGACGACGGCGCGCCGCGCGAACTGGTTGATGGCCGCGCGGATTCGGCGATCGCTCTCCAGCGTGCTGCCCATGGATTTCAGGATCTCGCCAAGCTTGCCAGCGAGCACCGCATCCGGATTGCGCGCGGCGCGGATTACGGCTTCACGTCCCTTTTGCCACAAGGCATCGAGCCAGAGGCTCACCGAACGATTGTCGAGCAATTGCTCCTTCATCGCTTCGACGCGTTCGCGAGTTTCCGCCTTGGTTTGAAGATCGTTCGCCAGTTGGGCGAGCGCTTCCTCAACTTTGACTCGGACTGGATGGGCGGGGTCGGTCGACATTTCCGCGGTCAGCTTCCTCAGCCCATCGATGATTGCGTCGGCAAGCTTCGCGTCCAGCCCCGCGAGCTTCAATACCCAGTTGGCCTTCTTGTGGACCATGTCTCGGATCAGATCCTCGTTGGCGTCGAGCGCGCGAGCCATCCAGCGGATGGCGGCTTCGAGCATGGGCACGTGCCGGTCTTCGTTGATCGCCGAAGCGAGCGCATGGCCGAGGAGCGGTGAAATTTCGGTCCGGCGGATTCGGGCGGCGATCGCGCCTTTCACGATCCCGCCCAGGCGCTCGTCGTCGAGGCTCTCGAAAATGTCGGCGATCAGGCGTGAAGCGCCCGCGCGGATGCGCGTGCCTTCGCCCGCCGGGGTTTGCAGGAACCGCCCCGTCGCGCCGGCAACGTCGATATTCTGCATCCGCCTCGCCACCACCGAGGGGATGAGGAAATTCTCCCTAAGGAAATTGGCGAGTGCCTCGCCGATCCTGTCCTTGTTGCGCGGAATGATCGCGGTGTGCGGGATCGGCAGGCCAAGCGGATGCCGGAAGAGCGCAGTCACGGCGAACCAGTCGGCGAGGCCGCCGACCATCGCCGCTTCCGCGAATGCCTTCACATAGCCCAGCCAGGGATAGGCGGGCTCGAGCGCTCGGGCCGCGAAGAATACGGCTGCCATCAGGACGAGCAGCCCGGTCGCCACGACCTTCATGCCCTGGGCGCCCGGCTGACTCGGGTTGAAGCGGCTCAAAACCGGTTGGGCGGGCGCGCGGTTCACGCGTCCTCAATAGCCGGAGATGTTGTTCGGTTCACTCCGCTGGAACGGCAACCCCTTCGCGGTGTGCGTCCTCGCCGATCAGGCGATGGAACAGGCGACCGATCCGCGACTCGATCGAGATGGCGATCGAGAAGTAGGAGGGCACGAGAAGCAGCGTCAGCAGAGTCGAGAAAATGAGGCCGCCGATCACGGTGATGCCCATTGGCGCCCGCCAGCTGTTGTCGCCGCTGATCGATATTGCCGTCGGGAGCATGCCGGCGACCATGGCGACGGTCGTCATGACGATCGGCTGCGCGCGCTTGTGGCCGGCTTCCCAGATCGCATCGTTCTTCTTCATGCCATGGTTCATCATTTCGACCGCGAAATCGACCAAAAGAATAGAGTTCTTGGCGACGATGCCAAACAGCATGAGGATGCCGATCAGGACGAAGAGTGAAACTGGCTGACCCGCAATATGCAGCGCTACTGCGGCTCCGAGCGGAGCCAGCAACAGCGAGCCCATGTTGACGAACGGCGCCAGGAAGCGGCGGTAGAGAAGCACCAGGACGGCGAACACCAGCAACACGCCCGAGATCAGCGCGATCGCGAAGTTGAACAACAGCTCGGCCTGCCATTTCTGGTTGCCGAGGTTCATCTTCTGCACACCCTGTGGCAGGTTCTTGAAGCTCGGCAGCTGGTAGATTTTCGCCCAGACGTCGCCCTCGACGTAGCCCGGAGCGAGGTCTGCCCCGATCGTGAGACGGCGGAGCTGGTTCGAACGGTTGATCGTCGTCGGGCCTGACCCGAAGCCAACATCGGCAACTGCCTTCAGCGGAACTGAAGTGCCGTTCGAGGTTGGGACCGGCAAATTCTCAAGCGTCTGAATGTCCCGGCGGGCATTCTCCGACAGCGAGACCTGAATCGGTACCTGACGATCTGACAGCGAGAATTTGGCGCTGTTCTGTTCGATGTCGCCGAGCGTGGCGATTCGGATCGTCTGGCTGAGCGCAGCAGTCGTCACTCCAAGGTCGGCCGCCAGGTCGAAGTGCGGCTTGATGGTGATTTCAGGCTGCGCGAGATTGCTTCCGACGCGTGGCGCGCGGAGGCCGGGAACGCCCTCCATCTCCTTGGCGATCCGGTTGGCGACCTCGTCCAGCTGGACGGGGTCGTCCCCGCCCAGATACAACATGATGTCACGCGCGTCGTTGTCGGGACCTCCGCCATTCTGGCTCATGAAACTCGCGCGCGCGTCGGGGAAGGCCGACAAAGACGGCGCCATCGCGCGCTCGAACTCGGTGCTGGTGACCTTCCGGTCTTTCTTCAGCACGATGTTCACGCGGCCGGCCCCGACATTGATCCGTTCGAACACGCGTTCGACGCTCGGATCCTTTGAAACGAGAGCGGCAACCCGATCGGTGACGGACTCCGTCTGCTTCAGCGTCGTCCCCGGCGGCATTGTGATGTTGACACGTGAATAATCGTCGTTCTGGGGCGGGAAGAACGACAGCGGCAAAGTGCCGAACAGTCCGGCGCTGACCAGCAGGGTGAGAACTCCCGCCCCAACCATCGCCATTCGGTGGTCATGCATCCGCGCATTCCAGCGATCGACGAGCATGCCGTGCCATTCGCCAAAGCCTCCGCCGAACAGCTGGATCAGCGCAGCGATGAGTTTCGCCGCTCCGTATGCCGCGGCGACGCCCACAAGGACGCCGATCCCGAAGCCGACGGCGCCGGGCAAGCCAATCTTTCCGAGGCCCATCATCGCGGCGAAGGTCGCGGCGCCGAACACCAGGATCACCGGAACGAACAAGAGGATGGCAAGCAGCCAATAGCCAAAGCTCCGCGCCGGCTTCGGCAATTTCGCAAGAAGCGCGTGCGCTTTGGACGTGTCCAGGCTCCAGTTCAGGACCTTCAGGTAAACGTCCATCCACTTCCACGCGGCGTGGGGCTGTACGCCCTTCGACCGCAGGAAATAGGCTGCGATCAGGGGCGTGATCATTCGCGCGACGAAGAGGCTCATCAGCACGGACAGGACGACGGTGAAGCCGAACGCCTTGAAATACTGGCCGGCGATTCCCGGCATCAAGGCGACGGGCAGGAAGACCGCCACGATCGCCATGGTCGTCGCCAGCACCGCGAGGCCGATCTCGTCGGCCGCGTCGAGTGATGCCTGATAGGCGGACTTGCCCATGCGCATGTGCCGGACGATGTTTTCGATCTCCACGATCGCGTCATCGACCAGAACGCCCGCGACCAGGCCCATGGCCATCGTAGACATGAAGTTCATGGTGATGCCCATCATGCTCATGAATGCGAAGGCGGGGATCGCCGAGAGCGGGATGGAGATCGCCGAGATCGCGGTGGCGCGGATGTCGCGAAGGAACAGCAGCACCACAAGCACCGCGAGGATCGCGCCCTCGACGAGGCCCTCCATCGCGGACCGGTATTGCGACTTCGTATAATCGACGGTGTTGAAGACCTCGGAGAAATGGACCTTCGGATTCTCCTTCTCCAGCTTCTTCAGTTCCTTCCAGCCACCGTCATAGGCCGTAACTTCCGACGAGCCCTTCGCCCGCTGGATCATGAAGGTCACGACCTGCCGGCCGTTCATCTTGGCGATCGAGCGTTGCTCGCTGTTGCTGTCCTTGACCTCGCCCAGGTCAGCGAGCTTCACGAAGCGGCCGCCGGGCAGCGAAATCTGCGTCTGCGAGAGCGCATAAGCGTCCTGCGCGTTGCCGAGCACGCGCACGGATTGCTCGGAGCCCGCGATCTCGGCACGTCCGCCGGCGCCGTTCATGTTGCTCTGACGAAGCTGCTGATTGACCTGCGCTGCCGTAATGCCCTGCGCCTGAAGGGCGGCCGGATCCAGGATCACCCGTATGTTACGATCGACGCCGCCCACTCGGCTGACCGACGCGATCCCGGGAAGGCCGAGCAGCCGCTTGGCGACCGTATTGTCGATGTACCAGCTCAATTGCTCGAGCGTCATGTCGGTGGTCTGGGCGCCGACGTAGGAGATCGGCTCGGACTCCGCGTCGACGCGTGTGACCTGGGGCTCGAGGATCCCGTCCGGAAGGTTGCTCCGGATCTGATCGACGGCGTTGCGCACATCATTGACCGCGCGATCGGTCGGGGTGCCGAGCTGGAATGAGACGAACGTCGTGCTGTTGCCTTCGACTACGGTGCTGTTGATCTCGTCCACGCCGCTGATGCCGCGGATGGCGGATTCGACCCGCTGCGTGACCTGCGTCTCCATTTCGTTCGGCGCGGCGCCGGGCTGGGTGACGGAGACGATCGCCGCCGGAAAGTCGATGTCCGGAGCGTTGTTCACTTGCATTCGGGCGAACGCGATCAGCCCCGCGAGCATCAGCCCTACGAAGAGCACGATCGGGCCGACCGGGTTGCGGATGCACCAGGACGAGATGTTGCGGAAGTTCATGCTTGAGCTCTTCTACCTGACCAGGGCGCTCAATGCGCCGACTGACGCCTCGGATTCACTTTCTGCCCCGGGTTGAGGAACGGACCGGCGGAAAGCACCACCGCTTCGTTCCCGCTGATGCCCTGGGCGATCGTCACGCCGCTGTCGTTGACGGTGCCGATCTTGATGTCGCGACGCTCGACCACGTTCTTGGGATTGATGATGTAGACGTAATTGCCGCGATCGTCGCTGAGCACCGCGCTTTGCGGAAGAAGCGGAGCCAAGGTCGTTCCGCTACTGATGCGCGCTTCCGCATAGCCTCCCGGACGGATGACCGGGTCATAGGGAACCGCAATGCGGACGGACCCCAGGCGCGATTGCGGATCGATGGCCGGCGCCACTTGCCAGACGGTGCCGGAGAAGCTGCGGTCGGATCCCACGGGTGTGATCTGTGCCGGCATTCCGACATGGACCAGCGAAAGGTCTTGCTGGGCGAGCTGAGCCTGCATCTCCATCTGGCCGCCCTCTGCAAGCCGGAACAATGGGCCGGAACCCGATCCGACGATCTGTCCGACCTCAACGTTGCGAGCGAGCACGAGGCCCGCGACTGGAGCTACGACATTCAGGCGGCCGATCTCGGCGCGAGTTGCTCCGAGCTGGGCCTGGGCGACCCGAACCTGGGCGTAGGCCGCGTCGCGCGTCGCTTTCTTGGAATCGATTTCCGCCTTGGAAACGAAGCCGCGGCCCTGGAGGGCGATTGCGCGCTCATAATTCGCCTGGGCCAGCGCTGCATTGGCGCGTGCCGCGTCGACCTGCGCGGCGAGCTGAGCCGCCTGCTCGGCCTGAACCGATCGGTCCACGACCGCGAGCACTTGTCCCGCACGAACCCAGTTGCCAGCATCCACCAGGACTCGAATGACGCGGCCTCCCGAACCGGCAATTCCGATCGGCTGGTCGCGCTTGGCGGCGAGCGGTCCGCTAGCGGCCACCGTGCGGCCGACCGACGTTTGACCGGGGACGATGACGCTGACGGTCGGGATCTGGCCGGCGCTCTGGGCGGCAGCCTGCTCCTTGGTCTGGGTTGCGCTGCGTCCCATCATCATGGCGATGAGGACAGCGACGAGAACGAGCGCAACCACGGCGCCGATGATCACCCACCGGCGGCTCTGACGACGGTCGCGAACGACCAGCGTATCGGAGCTGTAAATCGAGGTTTCCCGGTTCATCATTCCCGCCCAGTTCCAAGAATCTGCCATTTTGGCCTTATGGCAGCTGTATTACGATAATAAGGCACCTAGCGCAACAGAGGTGACGTTGGCACCGGTGAACGCCAGCGTTTTTCGACCAACAGCGGCACTTGCGCCGCCAGCGCGCGTTGGCGCATGTGGCGGGCCCGCTCATCGGGCGCAAGGTCGTTCAAGAAGGGGAATGGACTATGTTGGCAGGTTACAGCTGGCTCGTCTGGATCATCATCGGTGGAATTGCCGGTGCCATTGCGAAATTGCTGATGCCGGGGCGCGACCCTGGCGGGTGCCTTGTCACAATCATTCTCGGCATTGCGGGCGCATTGCTGGCTGGCTGGATCGGCCATGCGGTCGGCTGGTACCGCACGGACGAGGGTGCGGGCTTCCTCGCTGCGATCGTCGGGGCCTTCGTCCTGTTGCTCATCTACCGGCTGATCGTCCGAAATCGCGCTTAGAAGCGGTTCCGCCGTTCAGGGTGCAGCCATGCCGCCCGAGCGACCCTCGGCCTGTTCGATGAAGAGCGAGGATAATCATAAAATGAAACGAGTGCTTTTCACTGCGCTTGCATTTGCACTGGCGGCGGTTCCGGCCGCTTCCTGGGCTCAGCAGGCCACAGTCGTCGCGCCACCGATCGCCGGTACCCGGCTCGAGATCAACGCAGTCGGCGAGGCGACCCGGGTCCCGGACATCGCGATCGTCAATGCGGGCGTCGTAACGCGATCTGCGACCGCGACCGCCGCGCTTGAGCAAAACGCCGTGCAGATGGAGCGCGTCCGGGTCGCGTTGAAGCGCGCCGGAATCGACGACCGGGACATTCAGACGAGCAACATCAGCCTCAATCCCGAATATCGCTATGCGGACAATCAGCCGCCGCAGTTGGTCGGCTATACGGCCTCGAACCAGGTCAATGTTCGCTTCCGCGACATTCGCAACACGGGGAAGATCCTCGACGCGCTGGTCGCCCAGGGCGCGAACCAGATCAACGGACCCAACCTCACTATCGACAAGCCTGATGAGGCTCTCGACGAGGCTCGGACCAAGGCTCTGGCAACTGGCCGGGCTAGGGCCGAGCTTTACGCGCGGTCATTGGGAATGCGCGTGGTTCGATTGTTGTCGGTCAGCGAAAGCGGCGGCTACGCGGTTCCGCCGCCGATGCCGGTAATGATGGAGGCCCGCGCGAACGCTGCCTATACGAAGATCGATCCGGGTGAGCAGAAGCTTCAGGTCAATCTCGCGATGGCCTTCGAGCTTCAATAGCCTTGAAAGAGGAAGGCCGCGCGAACCCAGCTCGCGCGGCCTTCCCGGATTTGCAGGTTGCCGAGCTAGCGAACCGTTCCCCTGCGGACGAGATTCACGACCGCGAGCAAAATGACGGCGCCGAGAAGCGACCATAAAAACGTCTCTACGGTGAGCCCGCCGTTGATATTGCCCTTGCCGAGCAATAATCCGGCAATCACCGCGCCAACGATTCCAACCACGATGTTGAGAACGATGCCCTGTTGGGCGTCGGTGCGCATGATCAGACTCGCGAGCCAGCCGACAACGCCGCCGACGATGAGCCAAATGATGATACCCATCAATTTCCCTCCTGTTGCTGGCCGCCTCGCTACGCGGCGGCCGTCCGCATCAAGACGCGCGATGCGTCTTGGTTGTTCCGGATTCAGAAGAGTCTGTCCAGCAATAAGGTTCGCATCCCGCGCGGCGAACCTTGCGGGAAAGCTGGATAGATTAGCGCACGTAACGAGTTGTGCCGGCGCCTAGTAGCGCTGCTGGCGCTCGTACTGGTCGCGGTACTGCTTGATCCGCGTCACCCTGAGGCCTGGCATTCCGCTGCGATCGACAGCGCGCTGCCAACCCGTGAATTCCTCGAGACTCAGGGAATAGCGAGCGCAGGCTTCGTCGACCGTCAGAAGGCCGCCCGCGACAGCCGCCACGACCTCCGCCTTCCGGCGCACAACCCAGCGGGTCGTGGAAGCAGGGGGCAAGCTGTCGAGCGTCAGCGGCTCGCCAAGCGGACCGATGACTTGGGCCGGACGAATCTTCTGGTTCTCGAGCATCTTGGTCAAACCTGCTTAATCATTGCCGATGTCATGCGTTTTAAGCGCCTGCGTTGAAAAGAATCTGAAACGCGCTGGTTAATTTCCCGGTCAGTCAGCCTTACGATCCCTTAATTCTTGAGCGTCTTTGGCGAAGGCGCCGCCGAGCCTGCGTGCGGCTTCCGCCCAGCCTTCGCTGGCCGAGAGGAAGCACGCGAACGCATCCTGGCGTTCACGCTCAAAGCCTTCCTTCTGCTCGCCGAGGAGCGACAGCAGCTCGGTGAGGCTGAGCTGTGTCTCCCCGGAGGCTTGAATGTCCGGCTCATGACGCGCCACACCATCCCTTTCGGATGCCTTCGTTGAGCAATCCCTAGCCTCCAGGAGTGAAATTCGGGTAAAGACGCCGACAAATGCCCGTCAGTTTCGATCTTTCGATGCCATCTCGGCAGGCCAGGGTCGTCGTCGCCATGTCCGGCGGCGTCGACAGCTCGGTCACGGCCGCGCTCGTCGCGGAGACCGGAGCGGAGGTCATTGGAGTCACCTTGCAGCTTTATGATTATGGCGAGGCAGTGAGGCGCTCGGGGTCCTGCTGCGCCGGCCAGGACATCTATGACGCCAAGCAAGTCGCCGATCGCCTCGGCATCGCGCATTATGTGCTCGATTATGAAAGCCGCTTCCGGAGCGGCGTGATCGACCGTTTCGTGGATGAATATGCGCAGGGACGGACCCCGGTGCCTTGCTCTCTGTGCAACCAGGGCGTGAAGTTCACCGACCTGATCGCTTTCGCGCGGGATCTCGGCGCGAATTGCCTGGCGACGGGACATTATGTGCGCAGGATTGTCGGCCCAGGCGGTACGGAACTGCACAAGGGTGCCGACCCGCGCCGCGACCAAAGCTACTTTCTTTACGGCACCACGCGCGAGCAGCTCGATTTCCTGCGCTTCCCGTTGGGCGACTTGCCCAAGGACGAGGTGCGCCGGATCGCGATGGAGCTGGAGCTCGAAGTCGCCGCGAAGCCGGACAGCCAGGATATCTGCTTCGTTCCCGACGGCGATTATGCAGGCCTCGTGAAGCGCCTTCGGCCACAAACCGAAGCGCCGGGTGAGGTCGTCGATCTGGACGGCAATGTGCTCGGCGAGCATCGCGGAGTCGTTCATTTCACGGTGGGCCAGCGCCGCGGGATCGAGATTGGCGGCCAGAAGGAGCCGCTCTACGTCGTTCGCATCGATCCTGAGGAAAAGCGCCTCGTGGTCGGACCGCGCCGAGCGCTCGCGGTCGAATCCATGCGCGTGACGGACTGGAACTGGGTTGGCGAGCAACAGCGGGATGTCAGCGTAAAGGTGCGCTCGCTCGCGCCGGCGGTGCCTGCGACGATCGAAGATGGCTGGGTCCGTTTCTCCCAGCCGGAATATGGCGTTGCTCCCGGCCAGGCTGCGGTCGTCTACGACGGCACGCGTCTCTTGGGAGGCGGCTGGATTGCGGAGACCGTTTCAGCGGAGCAGAGAGCGCTCGATGCCGCCGCCGCGTAGCGCGGGGATCCTTCTCTTCCGTAAGCGCGAGGGCCTGACGGAGGTCCTCCTGATTAAACCGGGCGGCCCATTTTGGAAGAATAAGGACGCCGGGGCATGGATGATTCCCAAGGGCATGGTCGAGCACGGTGAAGCTCCCGGTGAGGCTGCGTTGCGCGAATTCGAGGAGGAAACGGGCACGAAGCTCACCTCCGTACCTTTTGCTCTCGCCAGGATTCGGCAGGCCGGCGGCAAGATCGTCGACGCATTTGCGGTCGAAGGCGATCTCGACCCTGCGTCGATCCGAAGCATCGATTTCGAGCTTGAGTGGCCGCCGAGAAGCGGCCGGATGCAGCGTTTCCCGGAAGCCGCCGAAGCGCGCTGGATGAACCTTGCGGAAGCTCGCTCGCTGATGCTTCCAAGCCAGCTTCCGCTGCTCGATGCGCTGGAAGAAAAGTTGAGGGGAACTCAGTGATGTTCCTGTTACTCGCCGCTGCCATGATCGCTCAGCCGGCCGTGGCGCCGAGCGGATGGGGCTCTCCCGCGCCGGTATCGACTGCGACCTGGCCGACTCGCGAGGGCGATGTGATCCTGAAGCAATTCAAGTTTCGGTCGGGCGAAAGCCTTTCCGAGCTCCGAATGCATTACACGACCCTCGGCTCGCCTCATCGCAATGCGGCCGGCGAGATCGACAATGCGGTCATGGTCCTGCACGGTACCGGCGGCGACGGAAAGCAGTTCCTGAGGCCGCAGTTCGCTGACGAACTCTACGGCCGCGGCCGGCCGCTGGATATCAACCGGTACTGGATCATCCTTCCGGACAATATCGGGCACGGCCATTCGTCGAAGCCGTCCGACGGGATGCGGATGCATTTCCCGAAATATGATTATGACGACATGGTCGAGGCGCAGCACCGGATGCTGGTCGAAGGCCTGGGTGTGAAGCATCTCAGGCTGATCATGGGCACGTCCATGGGATGCATGCATGCCTTCGTCTGGGGAGAAACCTATCCGGCCTTTTCGAGGGCCCTGATGCCGCTCGCCTGCGAGCCGATCGAGATCGCCGGTCTCAATCGCATGTGGCGCCAGCTGGCGGTCGACGGGATAAAGGCCGATCCTTCATGGAATGGCGGCGATTACCGGACAGAACCGACGATAGGCCTCAGGACCGCCGAGTCCCTGCTCTTCATCGCCGGATCGGCGCCTCTTTATTATCAGGCCCAATATCCGACGCGCGGAGCGGCCATTGCCTATGCCGAAGACCGAGTGTCTTCCGGGATCAAGGAGCTCGACGCCAACGATCTCATCTACCAGCTCGACTCTTCGCGGAACTACAATCCGTGGGGGAGGCTGGAGGCGATCACGGCGCCGATGATGTGGGTCAACTCGGCCGATGACTTTATCAATCCGCGCAACCTCCAGGTCCCGCGACAAGCGGTGAAGCGCATGCCGAAGGCGAAGTTCCGGCTGATTCCCGAGAGCGCGGAAACCCATGGCCACGGCACGCACACCTGGGCGAAGTTCTGGAAGGCCGACCTTATTTCGCTTCTTGCCCGGTCGTAGCCGGATTTACGTCATAGGCCGACACGTGGTTCATCGTGATGAGCCATTTGCCCCTGACCTTGCGGAACAGCCGCGTGTTCACACCCTCGGTCACTCGCGAGCCGCGGACGAGGCGATACTGGCCAATGAGCATGGCCGCGTCGGGACTGAGGACGTCCACCTTCATGTTGTAGAAGTGAAGCTTCCCGCGCCGCTCGGGTGAGCCGCCATAATCGCGGACGTAATGGTCGAGCGTTCCTTGCCAGCCCGCCTGGAACTTGCCGCCCGAAACAAAGACGACATCGGGATATTTGAACCCGGCCATGTACCCGCGGAAATCGCCGCGGTTCCAGGCTGCCTCCATGCGCTGGATCGTGTCGAGGATCGCCGCCCGGTCCGCCCGAGGAGCGGCAGCTGCAAGCGCAAGGAAGGCGATGAAGCTCAAAGCTGGAACTGACCCACGATCACGGTCTGGCAGCGTCCCCCGAGCAGCACCCGATCCCCTTCCAGCCTGCAATAGAGGACACCGGTGCGCCTACTCGCCTGCAGCGCGGTGAATTCATTGCGGCCCAGGCGCTCGGCCCAGAAGGGCACGAGTGCGGTGTGAGCGGACCCGGTGACCGGGTCTTCTGGAACCCCGTGAAAGGCAGCGAAGACGCGGCTCGCGACGTCATGGTCGTCGCCCGGCGCGGTGACGGAGACGAGATAGGGGAGCTTCGCCAGGGCCGAAAAATCCGGCCGGACCGAGAGCACCGCTTGTTCATTGTCGAGCAGGACGAGAGCGTTCCCGTTTCCGGAGCGGCTCAGAAAAGTCTGTCCCGAGATGTCCACCGCGTCCAACAGCTCAGGGAGCTCGGTCTTTTCCGGGACTGCGGAAGGCATATCGAGATCGAGGAGGTCGCCGCGTCTGCTGACCCTCAATATTCCCGATCGCGTCGAAAAACGGATGGGCTCCGAATGGATGAGAATGTGCGCTGCGGCCAGAGTGGCATGGCCGCAGAGATTCACCTCGACGGTCGGAGTGAACCAGCGAAGATCGTAGTCGGCCTGATCGTTTTCGGCGGGAACCGTGAATGCGGTCTCCGCAAGGTTGTTCTCCGCTGCGATCGCCTGCATGACCTCTTCATCCAGCCATTGCTCCAGCGGCATGACTGCGGCCGGGTTCCCGGTTAGCGGCCGCTCGGCAAAGGCATCGACCTGGAAGAAGGGCAGGCTGGTCATTGGGCTCTCTCGGTAATCTCTGAGGTCAGGAACGTCTCGCGATCGATCTGGCCTTGCGGGTCGACGTGGATTAGGATCTCGGTGCCTGGAAAACGTTCCTGAAGCTGCTCCTCAACCCGATCGAGGCGGTCGTGCGCTTCCTGGACCGTCCAGTCGGCCGGAACCCAGACGTGGAACTGCGCGAAGCGGACATTACCGCTGGTCCTCGTGCGAAGATCGTGAAGGCCCTCTAGCTCAGCATATTGCCCGCAGGCGGCGAGGAACTGCTGCCGCTCCTCCTCCGGCCATTCGCGGTCCATCAGCTGGTTCACGGCCTCGCTGGACGCGCGGAACGCGCCCCATGCCAGCCACAGCGCGATGGCAATGCCGAACAAGGCGTCGGCGCCCGCGATGTGCAGCGCCTGGTCGAGCACCAATGCAAGGATCACCGCGCTGTTAAGCATCAGGTCCGACTTGTAGTGGACGTTGTCGGTCTTGATCGCGACGGACCCGGTCCGCTCGATCACCCGACGCTGATACCAGAGCAGCAGGAAGGTCGCGGCGATTGCGAACAGCGACACGATGATGCCGACGCCCATGGCTTCGGTCTGGGCGCTATTGATCAACCGGTCGATCGCTCGCCAGGCGATGCCGATCGCCGACACCGTGATCAGCACCACCTGGGCCAGTGCGACCAGCGCCTCCGCCTTGCCGTGCCCGAATCGATGGTCGTGATCAGCCGGGACCGCGGCGATTCGCACTCCGACGAGGGTCGTGATGCTGGCGATCACGTCGAGCGCAGTGTCAGCAAGCGAGCCGAGCATCGCTGTGGAATCGGTCGCATAGGCGGCCCAGGCCTTGGCGACGAGGAGGATGAGTGCGAGGGCGACGCTGGCCAGCGCTGCCCGGGTGGAAAAAGCCGAGTTCTGCGCGGCGATCTTGGCAGTCGTCATGGGTAAAGCAGCCCTTCGGACCAGGAATTACCGTCGCGGACGAACAGGCGGCGCTCGTGAAGCCGATGCGGCCGGTCGGTCCAGAACTCGATGCGTCGGGGCACCACTCGGTAACCGCCCCAATGCAGCGGCCGCTGGACCTCTTTCCCTTCGAATTTCCGCTTCATCTCCTCGAAACGTTCTTCGAATAGCTCACGGCTCTCCAGCGGTCGTGACTGGTCCGACGCCCAGGCACCGAGCTGTGAATCTCGCGAGCGGCTGGCGAAATAATCATCGGCCTCTGCATCCGCGACACGTTCGATCTCGCCCTCGACGCGGACCTGCCGGCGGAGCGCCTTCCAGTGAAAAACCAGGGCCGCCCGCGGATTCTGGGCAAGCTGGTCGCCTTTGGCGCTCTGCTCATTGGTGTAGAAAGTGAACCCGTCAGGACCATGGCCCTTCAAGAGCACGATCCTGACCGAAGGTGATCCCGTCGGATCCACGGTCGCAAGCGCCATCGCTTCCGGGTCGTTGGCTTCCGCGGCGCGCGCTTCCGCGAACCATTCGTCGAACAGGTCGAGGGGATCGGTCATTTCGGGACCGGCCTTAGGCTTGGCCTCCGCCGGACGGCAACCCATCTGGTCAGCAAGGCTTTGATCCGGCATGGGAGCGCGAATGGCTCTGGATTTGTACCAACGCCTGGGCGTGCAGCGCGGCGCGAGCGAGGCCGACATGAAGAAGGCGTATCGGAGCCTCGCCAAGCAACTCCACCCCGACCGCAACAAGGACAAGCCCGACGCAGCCAAGCGCTTCGCCGAAGTGACCCATGCCTACGATCTCCTGTCCGACAAGGACAAAAGGGCGAGGTATGACCGGGGTGAAATCGACGAGGAGGGCAATCCCAAGATGCCGTTCGGCGCGGGCTTCGGCGGCTATTCTGCGGGCGCGGGCGGACCTCGGGCTGGGCCTGGGCAAGCCGGGTTCGAAAGTTTCAATTTCGGCGGAGCCGACGGTGCCGATCTCAGCGACCTCTTCGAAGGCCTGTTCGGTGCGGCGACGCGCGGGCGAGGTCCCACCGGATTTTCCGGTTTTCGCCAGCGTGCCAGGGCGCAGCAAAAGGGCGCCGATGTTGCCTACCGGCTCAAGATTCCGTTTGTGGATGCAGTCGCTCTGAAACCGCAACGAATCACGCTTGCGGATGGCAAGACGATCGACGTGAAGCTGCCGAAGGGACTGGATGACGGAACAAAGATCCGCCTCGCCGGGAAAGGGGAGGACGGGCCCGCCGGCCGCGGTGATGCGATCGTGACGATCGAAATCGCCCCGCATCGTTTTTTCACGCGCGTCGGGAACGACATTCGCCTCGAATTGCCAGTGACTCTCAAGGAAGCCGTTCTCGGCGCCAAAGTGAAAGTGCCGACTGCCGAGGGCACCGTCATGCTGACCATCCCGAAGGGGACCACATCGGGGAAGGTGCTTAGATTGAAGGAGCGCGGCTTCACCGCCAGGGATGGCAAGCGCGGCGATCTACTCGTCAGTATCGAAATCGATGTTCCGGCCTCGGATCCTCAATTGCGGGAGTTCGTCGAACACTGGCAGGGCGGCGGCAACCCAAGAGAGTCGCTTGGGGTTTAGGACCCGCCACGGATGAGGGACCATTCGCCGCTATCTCCCGAGGAACGGCGCAAGCGGTTCGCTGCGACCCGAGCTGCGTTCGGGACGGAGGTCGAGGAGAAGCTTCGGCCGAAGGTCACGCCTTGGGAAATCGTGAAGCGCATCCTTCTCGGCGTCTATAACGACGGCTTCATCCACGCTGGCAATCTCGCCTATCTCTCGATCCTCGCGCTCTTTCCGTTCTTCATTCTCGCCGCGGCAGTCGCAAAGCTCCTCGGCCGAAGCCAGGATGGAACGCGAACTGTCGCGACGATCCTTTCGGAGCTTCCGTCCGACGTTTCGACGACGCTCCAGGCGCCTATCCAGGAGGTGCTGACCGCGCGGACTGGCCCTCTGCTGTGGTTCGGGGCACTGGTCGGCTTGTGGAGCGCGGCGAGTTTCGTCGAGACCGTGCGCGACATCCTGCGACGCGCTTATGGCGTCAAATTCTGCGCACCCTTTTGGGAATATCGGCTGGGTTCGATCACGATGATCCTCGGTTCGGTCGTGGTGATGATGTTCGCCTTCGCCGCCAGCGTGACCTTGAGTTCCGTGCAGGCGGCGATCGAGCGTTGGTTTCCGTTCTCGACGGACGTGATCAGCACCGTGGAATTCTTCCGCCTGATCCCTGCGGCGGCATTGTTCCTGACCTTCTACGTCCTGTTCTTCGCCCTGACTCCGGCGCGCTATCGCAAGCAGGGATGCAGGAAATGGCCGGGTGCGCTGCTGATCACCGTCTGGTGGCTGATCACGGTCGAGCTTCTGCCCAAGGTCATGGGCCTCGTCGGCGGTTACAGTCTTACCTACGGCAGCTTGGCCGGCGTGATGATTGCGCTCCTCTTCTTCTTCGTCATCGGCCTCGGCGTCGTAACGGGGGCCGAACTGAACGCGGCGCTGGCGGAAGGCGGCGCCACCGCGCTAAAGGGCGAGGTCTATACCGGGCCGTACAGCGATGAGTTGGACGTCGAGGAGCCGCAGCCCGGGGAGGACGTTGAGGCGGAACTGGAACCAGGGGGACCGCAACTTTGAGTGGATTGATGCAAGGCAAGCGCGGATTGATCATGGGGCTCGCCAACGACCGGTCCCTCGCATGGGGAATTGCGCGCGCCGTTTCCGCACAGGGCGCCGAGCTCGCTTTTTCTTACCAGGGTGAAGCGCTCGAGAAGCGCGTGCGGCCCTTGGCCGCGGAACTGGGTTCGGACCTACTGGTCGATTGCGACGTCTCCGACATGAAGGCGTTGGACAAGACGTTCGACGCGTTGAAGGAGCGGTGGAAGACGCTCGACTTCGTCGTTCACGCAATCGGCTATTCCGACAAAAACGAGCTGCGAGGAAAGTTCGTCGATACGACGATGGACAATTTCCTGATGACGATGAACATTTCGGTCTACAGCTTCGTCTCGGTAGCGCAGCGGGCGAAGGCCCTGATGGGCGCAGGCGGCAGCCTCCTGACCCTTACCTATTACGGTGCCGAGAAAGTCATCCCGCACTATAATGTGATGGGCGTCGCGAAGTCGGCGCTCGAGACCAGCGTCAAATATCTTGCGAGCGACCTTGGGCCCGAAGGCATTCGCGTCAACGCCATCTCGGCGGGCCCGATCAAGACTCTCGCCGCCAGCGGCATCGGCGACTTTCGCTACATCATGAAGTGGAACGAATATAACGCGCCCCTTCGCCGCAACGTGACCATCGAGGATGTCGGCGGCGCGGGGCTTTACCTCCTGTCCGACCTTTCCGGCGGAGTGACGGGCGAAATCCACCATGTCGACGCGGGCTACAATGTCGTCGGAATGAAGGCCGAGGACGCGCCCGACATCGCGACCGTGTGATGACCGAAATCGCTCGGCACGTCAGCGTGACCGGGCGAGTGCAGGGCGTGTTCTTCCGCGCGTGGATGCGCGAACAAGCCGAGGCGCTTCGAGTCACTGGCTGGGTACGCAATTGCCCCGACGGCAGGGTGGACGCGCATATCGAGGGCGATGAAGCTGCCGTCCGACAACTCATCGAACGGCTTCACCGCGGACCGCCGGCAGCAAAAGTCGAAAAGGTACAGGAGTGGAACGTCGAGCTCTTCGACTTCGATGACTTTGAAGTGCGGCACTAACCCGCGAAGGGGTCGCGCACCAGGATCGTATCGTCGCGCTCGGGCGAGGTGGAAACCAAAGCCACCGGGCAGCGGATCAGCTCCTCGATCCGGCGGACATATTTGATCGCCCGTGCGGGCAGGTCTGCCCAGCTCCGCGCGCCCCGTGTCGAGCCGGGCCACCCTTCGATTTCTTCAAAAATCGGCTCGACTCGCCCCTGGTCGGCGGCGTGAGCGGGGAGGTAATCGATCTTCTCGCCGTCGAGCATGTAGCCGGTGCAGATTTTCACTGTTTCGAACTGGTCGAGCACGTCGAGCTTGGTAAGTGCGATGCCAGTCACTCCGCTCACCGCCACCGCCTGGCGCACCAGCACGGCGTCGAACCAGCCGCAGCGGCGGCGTCGCCCCGTGACGGTCCCGAATTCATGGCCGCGCTCCCCGAGCTTCTGGCCGATCTCATTGTCCTGCTCGGTCGGGAACGGCCCTGAGCCGACACGCGTCGTATAGGCCTTGACGATTCCGAGGACGAAGCCGGCCGCCCGAGGTCCCATACCGGTGCCCGACCCGGTCGTTCCCGCGACCGTGTTGGACGATGTGACGAAGGGATAAGTGCCGTGGTCGACGTCGAGCAGCACGCCCTGGGCGCCCTCGAACAGAATGCGTCGTCCGCGCTGCAGCGCAGTATCGAGGTCGCGCCACACCGGCCGGGCGAAAGGCAGGACGAATCCGGCAATGTCGCGAAGGTCGCGCAGGAGACGGTCGCGGTCGACGGGCGGCTCGCTGAAGCCGGCGCGAAGAGCGTCGTGATGCGCGCACAGGCGGTCGAGCAGAGGGCCGAGATCGTCGAGCTTGGCGAGGTCGCAGACGCGGATCGCGCGCCGGCCGACCTTGTCCTCATAGGCCGGGCCTATGCCGCGCCGCGTGGTGCCGATCTTGCCCGCGCCAGACGCATCCTCGCGCAGAGCGTCGAGGTCGCGGTGGATCGGAAGGATCAAGGGGCAATTGTCGGCGATCATCAGCACATCGGGCGTGACTTCGATGCCCTGCGCAGCGATCTTTTCGACCTCGGCCTTGAGGGCCCAGGGATCGAGCACCACGCCGTTTCCGATGACCGACGGGGTTCCGCGGACGATTCCGCTCGGAAGCAGGGAGAGCTTGTAGGTCTGGTCGCCGACGACGAGCGTGTGGCCAGCGTTGTGGCCGCCCTGGAAGCGCACCACCATGTCGGCGCGGCTCGCCAGCCAGTCGACGATCTTGCCCTTGCCTTCGTCGCCCCACTGGGCGCCGATGACGGTGACGTTTCCCAAGCCCTTACTCCTGAACTGCCGAGGGACAGTCCCTGCTTTGGGGGACTGTCCCTTGAATGGCCCGCGCGGCTCTACGGGGAAGGGGCGCGGGCGTCTAGGCCGAGCCGACCGGTCGTTAACTGGTTCGCAGTTGTCCCAAGCTAATCAGACGTCGCAATAGCGTAGGAGTGTGACCGTGGACCGCAAAGCTCGTGCTTTTCTCTTCTTGGGTTTCGCCTTCATCGACTTCTTCCTGTTCAGGGGCGCTGGAATGCACGCGCTGGGCGCGCTCTTCCTGATGTTTGCGATCTATCTCCTGGTGACGAAGCCCAAATTGAATAGCCAGTGAGCTAGAAACTCAACGGAACGACTTCGCGGACTCCGGGAAGGTCATGAAGCTGGCGTGAGACGTCGCCACTGATCGGGTCGTCTACCGCAACCAGAGCCACCGCTTCACCGCCCGCCGCGTGGCGGCCGAGGTTAAAGGTCGCGATGTTGATCCTGTTGTCGCCCAGTTTCGTTCCGAGCGCTCCGATAAAACCAGGGGCATCGTCGTTGACGATGTAGATCATCTGGCCCGCGAGCTCGGCTTCGACCTGGATGTCAAAGATCCGGACGAGCCTCGGGGCGCGGTTGCCAAAGAGCGTGCCCTCGACGCGCTTGGGACCATTTTCGGTCCCGACTGTGACAGCCACGAGCGTGTGGTAATCGCCCTCGCCCTCGTTGCGGATTTCGCGCACCGCGAGCCCCCGCTCTTTCGCGAGATAGGGCGCGTTGACCATGTTCACCGTGTCCGACCAGGCGCGCATTACACCCGCCAGGACCGCCCCGGTTATCGGCTTGATGTTGAGTTCGGCGGCGGCGCCTTCGACCTCGACGTCGATCGAGCGAATTTCCGTCCCCGCGATCTGGCCCACCAGCCGGCCCAGTTTCTCCGCCAGCGCCATATAGGGGCGAAGTCGCGGAGCTTCTTCGGCTGAAAGCGACGGCACGTTCACCGCATTGGTGATGCCGCCAAGCAGGAGATAATCGCTCATCTGTTCGGCGATCTGGATCGCGACATTTACCTGAGCTTCGCTGGTCGAAGCACCGAGGTGCGGCGTGCAGATGAGTCCGCGCGTGCCGAAGAGCGGATTTTCGTTCGCCGGCTCCTGTTGGAACACGTCGAGCGCGGCGCCCGCGACATGGCCGCTCTCGAGTGCGTCCTTGAGCGCGACCTCGTCGATCAATCCGCCGCGCGCGCAATTGACGATGCGCACACCGGGCTTGGTCTTCGCCAGTGCCTCGCGGCTGAGAATGCCGCGCGTCTGGTCCGTCAGCGGCGTATGCAGCGTGATGAAGTCGGCGCGCGCCAGCAGCTCATCCAGCTCGGCCTTCTCGACTCCCAGTTCCACCGCGCGTTCGGGCGACAGGAAGGGGTCATAGGCGACGACCTTCATCTTGAGGCCGTGGGCGCGGTCCGCGACGATCGAGCCGATATTGCCGCAGCCGATCAGGCCGAGCGTCTTGCCGGCGAGCTCCACCCCCATGAAGCGGTTCTTCTCCCACTTGCCGGACTGGGTGGATTGGTCGGCCTGCGGGATTTCGCGCGCGAGTGCGAAGAGCATCGCGATCGCATGCTCCGCGGTCGTGATCGAATTGCCGAAGGGCGTGTTCATCACGACGATCCCGCGCGCCGATGCTGCCGGCACGTCGATCGTGTCAACGCCGATTCCGGCACGGCCGATGACCTTCAGCCGAGGCAAAGCCGCATCCATCGCCGCCGCGCCGACCTTGGTCGAGCTGCGGACTGCGAGACCGTCGTACTTCCCGATGACCGCAGCCAACTCTTCCGGCGACAGTCCCGGCCTCTCGTCGATTTCGATCCCCCGCTCACGAAAAATCGCGGCTGCCTTCGGATCCATCTTGTCGGCGATGAGCACGCGTACTGCGTCCGTCATTTTGTCTGCTCCCAAGCCCAATCGAGCCACGGCCCGAGCGCTTCAATGTCTGCGGTTTCGACGGTCGCTCCGCACCATACGCGCAGCCCGGGAGGAGCATCGCGATAGGCCCCGACGTCATACGCTGCGTCTTCAGCCTCCAGCAGCCTGGCGATCGCCTTTTGCCGGACGCGATTGGCTTCGTCGTCGGATCGATCCGCGAACTGGAGGCAGACCGAGGTGTTCGAGCGGATCGCCGGCTCCGTCGCCAGGTGCTCGATCCAATCCGCCGACTGCACCCAGTGGTCCAGCGCGGCGGCATTGGCGTCAGCGCGGCCGACCAGCGCCGACAATCCGCCGATCCGCTCGGCCCAGTCGATCGCGAACAACCAGTCTTCGACGCAGAGCATGGAGGGCGTGTTGATCGTCTCGCCCTTGAAGATCCCCTCGATCAGCTTGCCGTTCTTGGTCAGGCGGAAAATCTTGGGGAGCGGACGCGGCGCCGGCTCGCTCTCGAGCCGCTCGACGGCGCGGGGGGAAAGCACCAGCATTCCATGGGCCGCTTCGCCGCCCAGCGCCTTCTGCCAGCTGAAGGTGCCGACATCGATCTTCGCCCATTCGATGTCCTGGGCGAACGCGGCCGACGTCGCATCGCAGATGCTGAGCCCGGTGCGGTCAGCCGCGATCCAGTCCGCGTCGGGTACCCGAACGCCGCTCGTCGTGCCGTTCCAGGTGAAAACGACGTCGCGCGCCGGATCGATTCCGCTCAAATCCGCGATCTGGCCATAGTCCGCGGTCCGAATGTCAGCGTCGAGCTTCAGCTGTTTCGCGACGTCGGTTACCCATCCTGCTCCGAAGCTCTCCCATGCGAGCATCGTGACCGGCCGTGAACCGAGCAGCGACCAGATGGCCAATTCCATGGCACCCGTATCGGATGCGGGCACGATCCCAAGCCGATAGTCGTCTGGGAGCTTAAGGAGCGCGTGAGTGCGTTCGATCGCGTCCTGCAACCGCGCCTTGCCGATCGCTCCGCGGTGAGACCGTCCGAGCGCATCGGTACGAAGATGGTCCGGACTCCATCCGGGCGGCTTGGCGCAAGGGCCGGACGAAAAATAAGGACGCGCCGGTTTGGCGCCAGGACGATTCATCAAAGACTCTCCTTCCAGAGAGCTCGCGCCGCGTTGGGACGGCGTGGCCCAACGCCATTTCTAAGCCGCAATGCGGCATCGGCAAGGCAGCGCGAAAGATTCGCTCTCTCGAATCGTGATGCACTGCACAACAGACTGAATTTGCTGGGGGACGGGCCCGAAACGACCGTGCCGAAACGACTCATCGCAGTTACCCCGCGCTTCATCCCTTGAATCGAGACCCGAGGTTGAAATCGTTAACCAATCGGGGACAGTCCGAACGTCGTCAGCTCGCGGTGGGCAAAATTCCGCGGACTCGACGAGGGGGCTGGGGAGCTCCTGGCAGGCAGGTAAACCGTGCGGAGCGTGTTCGCGCCGCATGGGAGCTTTTTGGGAGCGGGGACTAGATGACCCAGGTATTGGCAGCGACGGGCGCGTTGTTCCGTGACCGCGACTTTTTCATTCATGATGGGTCGAAGCTCCGTCGCTTCCGCATTTCCGCCCCAGTCCAGGCGGTCTTTTTTTTGGTGCTGATGGGGCTGGTCGCTTGGGCCAGCTATGCAACGGCGCGCATGATGTCGCCGACGGCGCCAGTGGCCCCAACGCTTTCCAGCGATGATTATTCGGCCCAGGTCGCTCAACTTGCCGCCGAGACCGAGCGCCGGGTTCAAGCCGTCGAGCAGCGCCAGATTGCGCTCGCGGCCGCCCTTCAGGGTCAGGATATCGACCAGGCGACCCTCAAGCGTCTCGGCTTCTATCCGGCCAAGGCTGGCCAGGAAGGCCGCGGCGGTCCGTTCGAAAGCGCCGGCAACCCGACCTTCAAGGCTCTGTTCAATAGCTGGAAGAAGCTCGACCAGCTGCAGGGCGGAGTGATTGCGATCCCGTCCGACAAGCCCATCAAGGCCGACGTTTCCTTTACCAGCGGATTCGGCGTTCGCGCCGATCCGTTCCACGCCGGGGCCGCGATGCACCCGGGCATCGATCTGGCTGGTTCCTATGGCACCCCGATCTATGCGACCGCCGACGGCACCGTCCTTCGCGCTGGTTGGAATAACGGCGGCTACGGCAATCTGATCGAGATCGACCATGGCCGCGGGATCACCACACGCTTCGGCCACCTTTCGGCGATCCTGATCCACGCCGGCGACCGCATTACGCGCGGGCAGCTGATCGGGCGCATGGGATCGACCGGCCGTTCGACCGGCAATCACCTTCACTATGAAGTGCGTATTGACGGGCGCCCGGTGAACCCGATCCCCTTCATGCGCTCGACCGACTATGTCCTCGCCATGCAGAAGCGCGCCAATGCCGCGCCGATGGAATCGCTGGCGATCGGCGGACCGACCGGCGGCAAATAATCTTGTTGTCTCTCTTCGCGCTTCCTATCTCGACTGGGTGGAAGCCGACATCATCCTGACCGCGAGCGCCGCAAAGCGCGTCGCGTGGATTGCCGAGCGGCAGTCGAAACCGGCCATTCTCCGGCTTGCGATCGACGGCGGCGGTTGTGCGGGGTTCACCTACAAGTTCGAGCTGGGCACTCCCGAGACCGACGACACCGTCGTCGAGACTGACGGTGTGCAGCTGGTGGTGGATCCGGTCAGCCTTGAGCTGATCAAGGGGTCTGCGGTGGATTTCGTCGAGGATTTGGCGGGCGCCACTTTCCGCGTGACCAATCCGAACGCGCAATCGGGCTGCGGCTGCGGAAGCAGCTTCTCGGTCTGATGCCGAGCGGCTAGGGCGAGCGCCATGAAGCTCGCCACGTTCAATATCAACGGTATCCGCGCGCGCATGCCGCGCCTCGTCGAATGGCTCGAGCGCGAGCAGCCGGACATTGCCTGTCTCCAGGAGCTGAAATGTGCCGACGAAGCGCTTCCGATCGCCGATATCGAAGCAGCGGGATATGGCGCTGTGTGGCATGGGCAGAAAGGATTCAACGGCGTTGCGATCCTTGCGAAGGGCGACAGTCCGGAGCTGCGGCACGTCGGCCTTCCAGGAGATCCCGATGACACGCACAGCCGTTACATCGAAGCTGAGATAAAAGGGCTGGTAGTCGGGTCTCTTTACCTCCCGAACGGTAATCCGATCGGGACTGAGAAGTTCGACTATAAGCTAAGGTGGATGGATCGGCTCGAAGCTCGCGCGGCTGAGCTTCTCAAGGAAGAGCGTCCGGTCGTCCTGTGCGGCGACTGGAATGTCGTTCCGGAAGATCGCGACGTATTCTCGGCGCGAGCCACGGCCAAGGACGCGGTGATGCAGCCGGAGACGCGCCAGGCGTGGCGCCGAATCCTCCGCCAGGGCTGGACCGACGCCTTGCGCGCTCTGCACCCCTACGAAGAAAAGCTCTACACCTTCTGGGACTACACTGCCGGATGCTGGCAGTGCGATTTGGGCTTCCGGCTCGATCATCTGCTCTGTTCACCCGAAGCGGCGGACCGCCTCGAAGGCGCCGGCGTCGACAAATGGGCTCGAGGTCAGGAGAAAGCGAGCGACCACGCGCCGACGTGGATCGAGCTCAGCTAAAGCTTCTTTTCGAAAATCCGGTAACGGTGGTTGACCTTGGCGCTGGGCAGCTGGGCGATCGACAGCATTCCCTTATTGTCTTCGAGGATCCAGCCGAACTCACCGACCTTGATGCCGAATTTTCCGACGCAATCGCGGCGCGTATATTCGATCAGCATGAAAGCGAGCTGGCTCGCGAGCCTCGACTGATGAAGCTTTTTGGCGACGCCCATTAGCGGCACGCGCGAACGGCGAGTGCGCGGTTTGTGCAGCCGCCACAGCAGCTTGGCCCAGCCGAACGGGAACAGCTCACCGTTAAGGTCATTGATCATCTCGTTGATGTCAGGAAGCGTGATCATGAAGGCGACCGGTTCACCGTCGATTTCCGCGATCCGCACCAGCTCATTGTAGATGATCGGCTTCAGCTTCTTGCCGGCATAGGCGATTTCCGCCTCGGTGAGCGGAACGTAACCCCAGTTGTTCGACCAGGCGTCGTTCAACAGGTTGAGGATGATCCGCGCTTCCTCATTGAACTTCGACTTGTCGACCATGCGAATCTTGATATGCGGATTGCGCTCGCCCATCGCGATCAGCCGGTTGATCATCGGGTCGTCCCAATGCTCAATATTGACCTCATAAGTGAGGAGGTCCTTAGCCTTGGCGTAGCCGGCCGCCTGGATCCAGGCGTGATATTCGGGCTTGTGGTGGCCCATCATGACCGTGGGCGGCTCGTTGTAGCCCTCGATCTCTAGGCCCGGCTCATCCCAGATCGAAAGGCTGATCGGCCCCAACGCGCGGGTCATTCCTTGTGCGCGGAGCCAGTCTTCGGCCTTGCCGATAAGAGCCGCAGCCGCCTGACCGTCGAGTACATCGAAGAAGCCCCATTGGCCTGTGCCCTGGCCCATATATTCCTGCACCAGATCGTCCACTTGGGCGCTGATGCGGCCGACGATCTTGCCCCCGCGCTCAGCCAGCCAAAGCTGCGCCCTCGCATGCTCGAACCACGGATTCTTGCCTGGCGTAATCAGTCCGTGGACTTCATCCTTCAGTGGCGGGACCCAAGCGGGATCGTCCTTGTAAACCTCCCACGCGAAGTCGACGAAAGCCTTGCGGTCCCGCTTGGTTTCGACCTGGTGGATGATTACGGGCGCGGAGTTCATCCGCGCATCGCTAGCGGCTCTTGCCAGCAGCGTCCATTGTCCCGCCCCACTCCAGCCATTATCTCCGTGCAAGACTGCAAATTCAGCAAAGCCTTATGACCGATATGGCGACCCTCGAGCGCAAGTCGACCGACGCTGCCCAGCGGCAGCCTGTCTCCGCGCGCCTCAAAGACGACATGACGATGCTGAAGGCCGCGGCGAGGCTGACGCGCGATCTCAACGCGCCGGACTCGCGCATCTACTGGGCCGATCTGATCGGCTCTGCCCTGATCGGTTATGCAGGGTTGTTCGGCGCGATGGCCTTGCACGGGACGGTTCCGGCCCTTTTCGCCGCGCTCGTCGGGGTGCTGGCGCTCTATCGGGCCGGAAGCTTCATCCACGAGCTGACCCACATCAAGAAAGGCGCAGTTCGCGGTTTCCGCTTCGTTTGGAACGTCATCATCGGAGTGCCGCTGCTCGTGCCCTCATTCATGTACGAAGGCGTGCATAACCAGCACCATGCCAAGACCTATTACGGCACGGCCAACGATCCCGAATATCTGCCGTTGGCGCTGATGCACCCTTGGACCCTGCCGGTGTTCCTGATCGCGGCCGCACTGGCGCCGATCGGCATGTTGATCCGCTTCGGGGTCCTGGCGCCTTTGTCGATGCTGTTTCCAAAGCTGCGCGCGGCAGTCGTCGGCAAATATTCCGGGCTGCAGATCAATCCCAGGTTCGTCCGTCCCGCGCCCGAAGGCGAGTTCGCTCGCGATTGGGCATGGCAGGAAACTGCTTGCAGCACTTGGGCGATCACGCTGGTTGCGCTGGTTGCAGGCGGCATCGTTCCCCTGCGCGATTTCCTAATTTTCCTCGGCGTCGCCTCCGGCGTGATGCTCCTCAACCAGATCCGCACGCTCGTCGCGCACCTTTGGGAGAATGAAGGCGAGCCGATGAGCGTCACCGCCCAATATCTCGACAGCGTCAACATTCCGCCACCGGCAACCCTGCCCATGTTCTGGGCGCCGGTTGGCCTGCGTTACCACGCACTGCATCACCTGCTTCCAGGCTTGCCCTACCATGCACTCGGTGAGGCGCATCGGCGCCTGTGTAAGGAGCTGGAGGCGAATTCCATCTATCACGCCTCATCGCACCGCGGGCTCTCGCCGCTGGTGGCGCGCCTCGCTTCTACGAGCTGGAACGGCCGCTAGACGCCGGCGGTCGCTGGGCCGCCGATCGAACCGGGCTTCGGCCGCTTTGCCTTCGGGATCGATGAACCCGCAGAAGGAATTGCCGGGCCGCTGACTCCGCCGCGATCGATCGTTTCGCCCGCAAGGACCTTCTTGATCTCGTCGCCGCTGAGCGTCTCATATTCGAGCAGAGCCTTGGCCAGGGTCTCGAGCTCTTGGCGATGCTCGTCGAGCAGATGCTTGGCGCGCTCATAGCCTTCCTCGACGATCCTGCGGATTTCCTTGTCGATCGCCTGCGCCGTCTCGTTCGACATGTTGCGCTGGCGGTTGACCGAATAGCCGAGGAAGACCTCTTCGTCCGGCTCCGCATATTGCAGCGGGCCAAGCGCATCCGACATGCCCCACCGCGTCACCATGTCTCGGGCGAGCTGCGTCGCATACTGAATATCGGAAGAGGCGCCGGAAGACACTTTGTCGTAGCCGAAGATCACCTCCTCGGCGACGCGGCCGCCCATTGAGACTGCCAAATTCGCGTACATCTTGTCGCGGTGATAGCTGTAGCTATCGCGCTCCGGCAGCCGCATCACCATGCCGAGCGCGCGGCCGCGCGGAATGATCGTCGCCTTATGGATGGGATCCGAAGCGGGCTCGTGAAGAGCGACCACCGCGTGGCCGGCCTCGTGATAGGCGGTCATGCGCTTTTCGTCCTCGGTCATGACCATGGACTTGCGCTCGGTGCCCATCAGCACCTTGTCCTTCGCTTCCTCGAATTCCTTCATCGCGACCAGTCGCTTGCCCCGGCGCGCAGCGAGCAACGCGGCTTCATTGACGAGATTGGCGAGATCGGCGCCCGAGAATCCCGGAGTCCCGCGGGCAATCACTCGCGGATCGACGTCCGGCGCCAGGGGCACCTTCTTCATGTGGACGCCGAGGATCTGCTCGCGGCCGTCGATGTCGGGTCGCGGCACGACGACCTGGCGATCGAAACGGCCGGGGCGCAGAAGCGCCGGGTCGAGGACGTCAGGACGGTTGGTGGCGGCGATGATGATGATGCCTTCATTGGCCTCAAACCCGTCCATCTCGACCAAGAGCTGGTTCAGAGTTTGCTCGCGCTCGTCATTGCCGTTGCCGAGGCCCGCGCCGCGATGGCGGCCGACGGCGTCGATTTCATCGATGAAGACGATGCACGGGGCCGATTTTTTGGCCTGGTCGAACATGTCGCGAACGCGGCTCGCGCCGACGCCGACGAACATCTCGACGAAGTCCGAGCCGGAGATTGTGAAAAAGGGCACGCCTGCCTCACCGGCGATGGCGCGGGCCAGCAACGTCTTGCCGGTACCGGGAGGGCCGACAAGCAAAGCACCCTTGGGGATCTTCCCGCCAAGGCGTGCAAACTTGCCCGGGTCCTTGAGATATTCGACGATTTCCTGAAGCTCCTCGCGGGCCTCGTCGATGCCTGCGACGTCAGCGAAGGTCACCCGCCCCTGCTTCTCCGTCAGCATGCGCGCGCGGCTCTTGCCGAAGCCCATTGCTCCGGAGCCGGCGTTCTTCTGCATCTGACGCATCACGAAGAAGCTGATCCCCAGGATCAGCAGGAAGGGCAGGCTGTTGTAGAGCATGTACAGCCAGATGCTCCCTTGCTCCTCGGCCTTAACCTGGACGCCGACGCCCTTTGCAATCATCTTGTCGGCGACGTTCGACCCCGCGGGCGCGACGGTATGGAAGGCCTCGCCGCTTTCGAGCTTGCCGCTGATCGCCGAATTGCCCGTCGAGCTCGTCGCCATCGTGACGCCGCGGACATTGCCTTCGTCGACCTGCCGGACGAACTCCGAATAGGCCATCTGCTCGCCGGTTGTGCTGCGGGAGCCGCCGTCGATCATCTGAACGAACAAGACCAGTGCGAACAGGATGCCGACCCAGATCAGCAAGTTCCTGGTCCATGAGTTACCGGGCTTCTTGTCTTTGTCGTTCATTGCTCTCTTCCGCGGGCAAAACGCCCGTGGCCCTAAAATAGGCTCATGCGGACCAATAACAATGTGGGGCTTAGGGAGTGGTGAACGACGCGGCGCCGGAAGTTTGCGGCGGAGTTCGAATCAGGCGTCGATCTTGCCTCGGGCCGACCAGCCGAATGCCGGAGCCTCTTCCGACCCGAAAGTAATCCCGCTTCCGTCGTCTAGCGTCTTCAAACGCGCAAGAAAGGCCTCGGCCAGGATCATTCGTCGTTGGCGCGCAGCCTCCGTTACCGCCCGGCCGGCGGCAGCCATCTCCTCGCTGGCCCGTCGCTTGTAGAAGCGCGCATCGGATTCCATGTGCTTCCCCCTCCGGAATGGGAAACGACCCCCCGAGTCGTTAAACGGAAGTTTAACGTAAGTTATCCGTGCGTCGAGTCTGTGACGGCGCCGTTTCGAACTCGGCTTCGGGCGGGGGCCTCGGTTACGCGCCACGCGGGTCCGCCCTGGAGCTTGAGGTCCGAAAGAGTGACCGTGCGGCCGAGTTCGAGCGCTTCGATCGCGCGGGAAAGCTCAGGGCCGCGAGGCTCTGGAGCCTCGAACCGCGCGAAAGCAATCAAGAGGAGTCGCCTCTTGATCTCCGAGGGGAGACCTTCGGGATCAACTCTCAGGCCCTCCGCATCATCCGTAACGCGAACCAGCGCGAGGCCGCTTGCCATCCAATCGAGCGCCTCGTCCGCCGAAGCGAGATTGGATGCACTTCGGGCCAGCGCCGACACATCCAGCCAATTCGCACCAGCGAGCGCTTGCCTGACCTGAACGCGTTCGAATTGCCCGTCGGAATTGCTCGGGTCGACGACGGTCTTCACCCCCGCATGGGTGCAAATAGCCTCGAGCTCGGTGCGGCGCCAGCCGAGTAGCGGACGGATCAACGGCAGGTTGGCACCTGGAACGATTGCCGCCGGACGCATTCCTGCAAGGCCGCGCACTCCCGAGCCGCGGTTCATCCGCATCAAGAGGGTTTCGGCCTGATCGTCGGCATGATGCGCGGTAAGGAGCGCGGCCACGCCTTGGCGCTTCATCCATGCGCCGAGCAGCCGATAGCGGGCGTCCCGCGCCCGCTCCTGAATGGCGCTCGAGGGAATTTCATCCCAATCGGCAGTGAGGATTGCGTGCGGGACCTGGAGCTGGCGGCAGACCGCGGAGACCATCTCGGCCTCCCCACGGCTTTCAGGCCGAAGCGCATGGTCGACGGTCGCGGCTTCGATCTTGCCGGGCCGCGCCGCAGCGCAGAGCAAGAGGAGAGCCATGCTGTCGGGCCCGCCGGACACGGCGACGCCGATGCGCGCGTCGCGGTCGACCAACGCATCGAGGTCGCGGCGAAAGCGTTCGACGAGGGTGGGCTCGGGGACCATGCCCCAACCCCTAGCACATCAGCTGCACTGAGCCTGTGTTTTGGCGTCCGTCAGCAGCTTCTTGAGATCGGCACGCGTCTTCGCGCCATATACGGCGTCGAGCTCGGCATAGGCCTTGCACGCCTGACCCGGCTGCCCGAGCTTCATTTCCGCCTGGCCCAGATAATAGAGGCTGTCCGCGGCTCGCTCGCCCTGCGGGTTGGAACGATAATTGGCGAGGAGAACTGCGGCGGCCTTCTCCAGCAGGCCCTTCTCGATCAGCGAACGGCCGATCAGATTATTGGCGTAGCTGACCCGCCGATGGCCTGGGTAAGCGGAAGTGAACGCCTTCAGCGAGCTGATCGCCTGGTCGAATTGACCAGATTCCCACAGGTGGAAAGCATCCGTGTAGGCAATTTCGCCCGCATCTGCAGCCGCCTCATCGGTAGCCGGTGCGGCAGTCGTCGGCGCCTTGATCGCGACGGACTTGGTAGGCGCAGCCTTGGGCGGAGCGATCGTAGTCGGCGACGGTCCCTGTGCCGGCACCGCGGCCGCGGCCGCTGCGTCGCTCACGCGCTGTTCCAGCGTCGCAATGCGCTGGTCCTGGTCGGATCGAGTCTTGGCGAGATCGCTTTCCATCGTCTGCAGGCGGTGGCCGTTCTCTTCTGACTGACGGATGAGGTCGCTCATCTGGCGCTCCAGAGAATCCAGCCGCTGGTCGAGCGTGGTCACTGACGACTGAGTTGCCGCGGGCTCGTCGGAGAAACCGGCCGTGTCTGCCGGCCGCCCGCGCGGAAACACCTGTCTTTGAACCTGCTGCAATTGCTTTTCGAGGCGCTCGATCCGTTGTTCGGGAGACGGTTGCGGGCGCTGGGCAAGCGCCTGGACTGAGACAAGCGCCGCTCCGGCGCACGCCAGGACCACGGCAGTTCTACGCAATGACTTCACTTTGATTCCCCACGCTTGCGAGATGACTGCCATGCTCCGTCGCGGCTTAGCCGTCGATGAATCCTATTCGCCGGTGTTGGTGGTCGGTGCAGGATTCCCGGCGGGCGGAGTGGCGGGCGCCTGGGCAGGGGAAATCGTTGCGGCGGGCTCGCGAACAGGCCGAGCTGTCGGACGCGAAGGAACCGATGCCGTCGCATTTTGGGTTGGTTGCCCCCGACTCATCAGGTCGGCAGGGAGCAGGCTGACGTTGCTTACCGTCGTGGCCGGCGGCCCAACCGGCCCTGCGACCTGATTGCCAACCGTAATGCGGAGCGCCTCGGGCTTTCCGGTCTTCAGAACGGGCGCGGTCGCAGTCGTTGGGAGGGCGAAGGTTTGCCCGGGCTGCAGCATGCCGGAGAACAGTGTCGCTCCGCCCTTTTCCGAAACCTGCAGCCACACTGGCTCGATCGCATTGAGGACCACCGGTTGACCGACCGCCGCCGCCGGCGTCGGCTGAGCAGGCGCCGCGGGCGCGGACGGTTCCGGGGCGGGCGCGGCTGCTGCCACATTGTTGTTCTCGTCCGGCTGCTCGAGCGAACGGTTGCTGAGCCATGTCATGAGGCCGATCAGCACCAGCACAGCGGCGATCGCGCCGAGAACCAGGCCCTTCGGCATGGTGCGCGCCGGATCGGCCGGTTCGAAGACTTCGGCGGTGGTCGCAGCGCTGCGATAGCCGCCCATCTCGGCCCGAAGCTGCTCTCCGATGTCCACGCGATCGAGACCGACCGCCGAAGCGTAACTCTTGGCGAACCCGATCGTATAGGTGGGGGCGGGGAGCTTGTCCCAGTCGCCGGTTTCCAGGCTCTCAAGGTGTCGGCGAGGGATGCGAGTCTGGGCTGCGATGTCCTCGAGGCTCAGGCCTTTTCCCTCGCGCGCAGATCGTAGCTGGTCGCCAACGGTCGGAACGTCCGTCTGTTCGAAAACCTCTTCGTCCATCGACAGGCCTTACCTTCCCCTTGGAGTTCCCTGATTGAAGGCTGCGGTGCCGCTGTCAACCGATTGTGACCGAGTGGCGTCGTGCCCAGTCCATCAGTGCCTTGCGAATGTCCTTTGGCGGCTTAGACAGAAGCTGGTCGAGGCGCGCCTTCGCCGCTCCCGCGTCGAGCGAACGAACCATGGCTTTCACCGGACCAACGCCCGCCGGCGTGATCGAGAAATTCTCGGCGCCAATGCCGATCAGCGCCATCGCCTCCAACGGCCGCCCCGCCATTTCTCCGCAGATTCGCGCCGGGACATCGGCTTTCCTGCAGGCGTCCAGCACGCGCTTTAGGAAACGCAGGATCGCGGGACTCAGCCAGTCGTAGCGAAGCGCCAGCCGGGGATCCGAGCGATCGGCCGCGAATAGAAACTGCGTCAGGTCGTTCGTTCCGATCGAGAGGAAATCGACACGCGGGAGGAGCTGATCGAGCGCCTCTGCAAGGGCCGGGACTTCCAACATGGCGCCATATTCGATTCGTGTCGGAAGCTTCCTGTGGCTCTTCCGCGACCATTCCACCTGTTCTTCGAACAAGGCTCGCGCTTCTTCATATTCCCAAGGCTCGGAAACCATGGGGAACATGACCCTCAGAACCATGCCCCCGGAAGCGTCGATGAGCGCTCTCGCCTGCGCCCGCATCAGCGTCGAGCGTTCCAGCGAGAGGCGGAGCGCCCGCCAGCCCATCGCCGGGTTTTCGGCCTCCTCATGGACGTCGGCCAGATAGGGCAGGGCCTTGTCCCCGCCGATGTCGACCGTCCGGAACACGACCGGCCGCTTGCCCGCGGCCTTCAGGACCTTCGTATAGAGCCGGTGCTGGCGTTCGCGTCCGGGCAACGTCGCCGAGACGAGGAACTGGAATTCTGTGCGGAACAGGCCGATCCCGTCCGCGCCGGTCATCGGAAGAGCGGCCGCGTCCTCGGCGAGACCCGCATTGACCATCACGCTGACCTTCAGCCCATCCTTCGTCACGGCGGGGAGCGCCTTCACCGCCGCGAACTCGGCGCGGCGCTTCTGGCTCAAGGTCATCCGGTGTTCGAAATTGGATAGCAGCTGGCGGTTCGGGCGGATGATGATGCTGCCATTGTCGCCGTCGACGAGGATCGCTTCACCTTCCTCGACGCTGTGCCGGATGTCCGCGAGGCGTCCGATCACCGGCACTCCAATGGCCCTCGCGACGATCACCATGTGGGAGGTGAGGGAGCCTTCCTCGAGCAGTACGCCTTTCAGCCGCCGGCGATCATATTCGAGAAGCTCGGCCGGCCCGAGGTTGCGAGCGATCAGCACGGTATCGTGCGCCAGCCCGGTCTGCGCCGCGGTGCCCATCCTGCCCGAGACGATTCGAAGCAGCCGGTTCGAAAGGTCCTCCAGGTCGTGCATCCGCTCCTGGAGCAAGGGATCGTCGATCTCGCGCATCCGGGCCCGGGTGCGCTGCTGGACCCGTTCGATCGCCGCCTCGGCTGTGAGCCCGCTGTCGATCGCTTCGTTGATCCGCCGCGACCATCCTTCGTCATAGGCAAACATGCGGTAGGTTTCGAGGATCTCCTGATGTTCGCCGGCAGTGCCGAACTCGGCCTCCTTTGCCATATTGTCGATCTGCTCGCGCATCTTGCGGAAGGCCGAATAGACCCGGTCGCGCTCGGCCTCGATGTCGTCGGCGACTGTGTGTTCGACAATGACCCTGGGCTCGTGGAACACGGCGTGGCCCTTCGCCATGCCAGCGACCAGCTTGAGACCCGAAAGACGCAAAGGCCCCGCGCTGCGCAGGCGTCCGCGGCGAGCTCCGTCGACAAGTCGCGCGCCCGCGATCATCTCCGACAGGACCATCGCAACGGTCTGCAATGCCTCGATTTCGACGTCCTCGTAGCGGCGCGGCTCCGCATGCTGGACGGCGAGCACTCCGATCGGGCTTTCGAGCCGGACGATGGGCACGCCGGCGAAGCTGTGAAAGCGCTCTTCGCCGGTTTCGGGCCGATAAGCGAAGGCCGGATGGTCTGCGGCTTCGGCCAAATTGAGGATCCGGCCTTCGGCGGCGATCGTTCCCACCAAACCTTCGCCCATCCGCAGCCGCGTGATGTGAACCGCTTCCTTGCGCAGGCCGTGCGTCGCGAACAGCTCGAGCTTGTTGTCGCGCAGGAGATAGATGGAGCAAACCTCGCTTTGCATCTTGTCGGCGATGAGGTCGACGACACGGTCGAGCTTGGATTGCACCGAACCGCGAGCACCCATCACGTCATGGAGACCGGTCAGGATCTCTCTGGCGGAAACGGCAGCGGAGGTCGGCATGGCCGAGCGCTATCAGATGGCGGCGCGGCGCGCCATCAGCCTAACCGCGGCTTTCGAGCGCTGCGGCCGCCTCGTCGATCAGCTCCTGGATGATCGCGGCGACGGGCTCTTCCCGGTTGACCATGCCCACCGACTGGCCAGCCATGACGGAGCCCGACTCGACATCGCCATCGATCACGGCGCGGCGCAAGGCCCCGGCCCAATAATGCTCGATCTGGAGCTGCGCCTCGGCCATCTCGACCGAGCCCTTGTCGAGCAGGTCGGCGACCTCGCGCTGCTTGGCCGCGAAATTGACCATCTCCTGATTCTTGAGCGCACGCACCGGAATGACGGGCAATCGCGGGTCGATCTGCACGGAGGGGATGGCATCGCGCGCCGAAGCCCGGATGAAAGCCTTCTTGAAATTCGGGTGGGCGATGCATTCGTGGGCGCAGACGAAACGGGTGCCGAGCTGGACGCCGACCGCGCCCATTTCCAGATAGGCCGCGATGGCTTCCCCGCGGCCGATGCCGCCGGCAACGAACACGGGGATGTCCTTGCTCACGACAGGCAGGATCTCCTGCGCGAGCACTGAGGTCGACACCGGTCCGATATGTCCGCCGGCCTCCATGCCCTCGATGACGAGCGCATCCGCACCGGATCGCATCAGCTTCTTCGCCAACGCGAGCGCGGGCGCGAAGCAGACCAGTTTTGCACCGCTTGCCTTGATCCGCTCGATTGCACCGCCCGGTGGAAGCCCGCCGGCGAGCACCACATGGCTCACCCCCTGCCTGGCGCAAGTGTCGATCAGCTCGGAGAGCTGCGGGTGCATGGTGATGAGGTTGACGCCGAATGGCCGGCCGGTGCGCTTCTTGGTCTCGGCGATTTCCGTGTCGAGCAGTTCGGGACTCATGGCCCCGCACGCGATCACTCCGAAGCCGCCCGCGTCCGAAATGGCCGCGACGAGGTGGCGTTCGGAAATCCAGCTCATCGCGCCGCCCATGATCGCGACGTCGCAGCCGAGGAACTCGGTGCCGCGATGCATCAGCTCCTTGAGCCGAGCATGGCCGGCGCTGGCGTGAACCGCACGGGGTTCGGCGATCAGGCCTTCGCCGCTCACGCTGCCTGCTCCGAGTCGAGGCCGAAGGCCGAGTGAAGCACGCGAACCGCGAGTTCGAGCTCGGATTCCGCGATCAACGCACTCACCTTGATCTCGCTCGACGAAACCGCGAGCAGGTTGATCTTCCGTTCGGCGAGCACTTCGAACATTTTCGCGGCGAGCTGAGGGTTCGATCGGATGCCGACACCGACGATGCTGACCTTTGCCACCGCGTCGTCGTGGATCAGGCCGGCATAGCCGATCTCGCCCTTCCGCTGTTCGATCACCGACATCGCCTGGGCAAGGCTGGCGCGCGGAACCGTGAAGGTGAGGTCCGACGCGCCGGTGTTGGGAGTCGCCGCGTGGACGATCATGTCGACCTGCAGTCCAGCCTCGGCCAGCGGAGCGATGACTTGCGCCACCGTACCCGGCTGGTCAGGAACGCCGGTCAGCGTAACCCGCGCCTCGTTGCGGTCGGCCGCAATACCGGCAATCAGGTTTCTTTCCATTTCATCTCCTGAAAGCTCGGCGACAATGTCCGAACCCGGCTTGTCCTCGAACGCCGACAATACGCGCAATGGCAAATTCTCGCGCATGGCAAGCCCGACGGAGCGAACCTGCAACACTTTGGCGCCGACGCCGGCGAGCTCGAGCATTTCCTCGAACGTCACCTGGTGGAGCTTGCGGGCGTTCGGCACGATGCGCGGATCCGTCGTGTAGACGCCGTCGACGTCGGTGTAGATGTCGCAGCGGTCGGCCTTCACGCCGGCCGCGATCGCGACGGCCGAGGTGTCCGATCCTCCGCGTCCGAGAGTCGCCAACCTCCCATCGGTCGACATTCCCTGGAAGCCGGGAATCACGGCCACGGTCCCGGCGCTTAGCGCTTCATCCAACGTTGCCGATTCGACGGCTTCGACGCGCGCATTGCCATGCACGCCCGATGCCTTAACCAGTTGCCAGCCCATGAAGCTGCGCGCGTTGAGGCCCATGTTCTGCAAGGTCATGGCCAACAGTCCTGCGGTCACCTGCTCACCGCTCGCCACGACCACATCATATTCCTTGGGATCGTGGAGGGCCGCAGCCTCGCGGCATAGCTGGACGAGGCGATCCGTCTCACCAGCCATCGCCGAGACGACGACCAGCACCTCGTTGCCGGTATCGGCCTCGCGCCGCACGCGCTCCGCGACGTGGCGGATGCGCTCGATGCCCGCCATCGACGTTCCGCCGAATTTCATGACGATGCGGGGCATCAGGACCTGGAAGCGCTACCAGCGAGAGCCGTGACACGGCTCCTGCGGGATGGTGGACTAGGAGAAGCGCGAAGGGCGGGCCAATAGGCCCCCGTCCGAGCGTGTCGACGACGATCCGGCGCCGGCGGGGCCATGCCCTTCGGGTGGGATGCAAAAGCGCCCTGGCACGCTCGCTCGTTCGCTAAATAGCTTGTGCTATTCCGCTTCACTCGCTCACTCCCAGAACACTTTTTCGTCTCCATCGCGGCCTCGCCGATAGCACTTCCAGGCCCTTACTCCTTGGGTCGAAGGTCGCGGCCTGTTAGGAGGCGCCAATGACGGAAACAAGCATCGTTGCCGACGAGATCGAACAGTTCGCCAGTCATGCGGGCGACTGGTGGGACCTGAACGGGTCCGAGGCGATGCTCCACAAGCTCAACCCTGTGCGCCTTAAATACATACGCGACATGATCGACCAGCATTGGCAATGCGACGAACACGTTCGGACCCCGCTCGATGGGAAGACGGCGCTGGACGTCGGCTGCGGGGCTGGGCTGCTGGCCGAACCGCTGGCGCGCCTCGGGGCCCGCGTTGTCGGAATTGATGCCGCACCGGAACTGATCGAAGTCGCGCGCGATCATGCCGCGAAGATGGGCCTGCCAATCGACTATCGCGCGGGCGCGGTGGAGACGCTTGAAGGGCAGTTCGATCTGATCACATCGATGGAAGTCATTGAGCACGTCGCTGATCCTGCGGCGTTTGTGAAATCACTTGCGTCTCGGCTGGCGCGGAACGGATTGCTGATCATGTCGACGCCAAACGCGACAGGCTGGTCCAGGCTCATGATGATCACGATCGGCGAGGGTCTGGGACGGATTCCCAAAGGCACGCACGACTTCGACAAGTTCATCGCGCCGGATCGGATGAAGGTCCTGCTCGCCGAGGCCGGCCTCAAATGCCTCGACGTGGAAGGCATTGCCTGGTCGCCGGCGCGAGGCCTGCACCTCAGTGACGACTTGCGCCTCAATTATCTGATCGCTGCCGTTCACCGCTGATCGGCGGTCGTTCGATGAGCTTTGATTGACGAAAGCCGCGGCAATTCGCCTGCTCGAAGGCGTGCTTCGAGCGTCAACCTTGGCTGTGGCATTGCTGTTTGCGGGCGGGGCGCAATCTCGCGAACCGTTTCACCTAATCCCCGGCCAGGTCTCCGCGAACAAAGGTCCCGACGGAAACACGATCATCCTTGATGCGCCGAAAGGCCTGATCGTGATCGATACGGGCCGGCACCCCGAACATGCGCGGGAGATCCTCGATTATGCGAAGGAGCGGGAGCGGCCGATCGCGGCAATCGTCAACAGCCATTGGCATCTCGATCACACCACCGGCAATTGGGACATAAGGCAGGCCTATCCGCGCGTCGCTGTCTATGCGAGCAACGCACTCGAGGGCGCCCTCGCGACGTTTCTCAAGCAGGGACGCGAGGAGGGCGGCAAGATGCTCGCCGATCCCAAGGTTTCTGAAACGGTGAAAGCCGAGCTTGCGCGCGGGCGTTCGGTCATCGATCATCCGGATCGCATTCGTCCGAACCATGTGGTCACCAAGTCCGGGCGAATGACGATCGCCGGGCGGGTGTTGGTTGTGCATCTTGCCAGGTTCGCTGCGACGGAAGGCGACGTCTGGCTTTACGATCCAGCGACCCGCGTCGCGATTGTTGGCGACCTCGTCGTCGATATCGTGCCCTTCATGGATACCGCCTGTGCGGAAGGATGGCGCAAGGCCCTCGGCGAAATCGAACGGGCGCCTTTCCAACGTCTGATCCCGGGTCACGGCCCAGTCATGAACCGAGACGGCTTTCGGGCCTGGAAGAAGGCTTACGAGAACTTTGTCGATTGCGGTCATTCAGCTGCCGCGAAGCAACAGTGCGTGGACGGTTGGATGAAGGACGACGCCCAGTTCATCGACGACGCGCATCGCGACTATGCTCGGGAAGCCGCGGATTATTATCTGACCACTCGGCTGCGTTCCTCGCCTGCTGAGCGAAACCATTATTGCAAGCCGCTGAGGTAAAACGCGCGCTTATCACGAATTCCTCACGGCCCCCTCATGACGATCATCGCTTCCTGGGAAAGTCTGCGCGGACCAAACAGGGAGATTGAGATCGTGTACAAAATAGAAGGCCAGCGAACTCCGGGGTCCAAGCTATTCCTGACAATTCTGGTGGGCTTGGTACTGACGATCCCACTCTTTTCGGTGTGGCTGCTCGTCTACGACCGGCAAAGCCAATCGGAGGAGGCCTCGCGGTCGATCACGGAGGGCTGGGGTGGACCCCAGACGATGGCAGGGCCGTTGCTCGTCATCCCTTATTACACCGACGAGACCGAGACGGTCGTCGTGAACGGCCAGAGCGTCGTTCGCACGAAGCAGGCGCGCCATGAACTGACTCTCGCCCCCGAGCAGATCGACCTTTCAACCGATGTCCGGCCCGAAGTGCGTAAGCGATCCATCTACGAAGGAGTGGTCTACGATGCACGCGTGCACGGGCGCGCTCGCTTCGTCTTGCCACCCGATTCCGGCATCGATCCCTCCGATCAAAACCAGGCCCGCGGCGAGCTGCGCTTCGGGTTAAGCGATCCGCGGGGCCTTGGTGCCAACCCGCAAGTATCGGCAAATGGCCGTGCGCTGCAGCTTGAGCCGGGTGGCGGCAGCGGTAGTGCCGATGGGCGGGGCTTCTTCACCTGGTTGGATGTGCGCGACCTCGGCAGCCAACCGCTCATCGTCGATTTCGCCTACGACTTTCGCGGAAACGCCACGCTCGCCCTCGCCCCGCACGCTGGCGACACGCGATGGACTGTGCGCTCGTCCTGGCCGCATCCGAGCTTCGGAGGCGGCTTCCTCCCGATCGAGCGAAAGATCGGCGATCAGGGGTTCGCTGCCACCTATCGTGTCGGCAATCTGGCCCTCGGCCGCTCGCTGGCTGGCAGCGACAGCGAGTCCAATATCATTCAGCGAATCTCCTCTACTTCGCCTGACGCGCAGGAGAGTGGCACGAACGAAGGCCCTCTTCTCACGGCGCAGATCAGCCTGATGCAGCCTGTCGACCTCTATTCCCAGGTCGACCGCGCGACCAAATACGGCTTCCTCTTCATCGGCTTCACTTTCCTCGCGCTGCTGATGTTCGACGTGATCGGCGGAGTGCGCGTGTCGGCGGTCGAATATTTGCTGATGGGCGCGGCTTTGATCCTGTTCTTCGTGCTGCTTCTGGCATTCGCGGAGATCATCGGCTTCACGCCAGCCTACATCCTGGCGTCCGCTGCCATCGCCGGTCTCAACACGGCTTATTCGGCCGCGGTGCTCTCAAGCTGGAGGCGAGCAGCCTTCATCGGCGGCCTTCTGATTGGACTCTACGCCGTCCTCTACATCCTGCTCAGCCTCGAGGCCTTCTCGCTGCTGATCGGATCGCTGCTGATCTTCGCCGCGCTTGCCGGAGTGATGTACGCGACCCGGCGCATCGACTGGGGCGCCAGGGCGAGAACGGAAGCAGCGTGACGCTGTAGCTTAATGCCGCTAGGCGGTGCTGCGTCATGACTGATGCAGTACCGCCGAAGCGCATTTTCCCGACATCAAAAGTCGACGCGCACGCCGCCAGCCACGTTCCTTCCACGCCGCAGACGGAGAGCGCAGCCTACAAGCTCGCCTTCCAGGATATCGACTTTCTTCTCCGGGAAGATTTGCGGCCCGTCCGTTTCCAGCTCGAGCTGCTGAAGCCGGAGCTGCTGCTCAACGAAGCCAAGATCGCCTCGACCATGGTCTTCTATGGCTCGGCGAGGATACCGGCGCCTGAAAAGGCTGACGCGTTGGTCGCCGCGGCAGCCAATCCGCAGCAGGAAGAGATTGCCGAGCGTTTGAAGGCCAAGTCCAAATATTATGAGGTTGCGCGAGAACTGGCGAAGATCGCCAGCCGCACGGCCCTCGATGATGAAGGCAATCGCCATTTTGTCGTCTGTTCGGGCGGCGGGCCGTCGATCATGGAAGCGGCCAACCGCGGAGCGATCGAGGAGGGCGTCGAGACGATAGGGTTGAACATCGTGCTTCCGCACGAGCAGCTCCCGAACCGTTACGTCACGCCCGACCTCAGCTTTCAGTTCCACTATTTCGCGCTGAGGAAGATGCACTTCCTTCTCCGCGCCCGCGCAGTCGCGGTTTTCCCGGGCGGCTACGGCACGTTCGACGAATTTTTCGAGCTTTTGACTCTGGTCCAGACCGGAAAAGTGCGCCCGTTGCCGATCCTGCTGTTCGGCCGCGAATTCTGGACGAAAGTGGTCAATTTCGATGCGCTGGTCGAAGAAGGCGTGATCGCTCCGCACGACCTCGACCTTTTCCATTGGTGCGAAGAAGCCGAGGAGGCGTGGGACTTCGTCTGCCGCTTCTACGACCGCGATGAGCGGTCGCCCTGCGCCCTAAACCATGGATCGGACGGCAGTTAGGGCGTCTTGGCGCCTGCCGGACCGGCGACTTTCGGAGCGCCCTCCCCGCCGACATTCTTCGGGTTCTTGCCGACCTGCTGCTCCGTCAGGACCGGCTCCTTGCCGGCAACCTGCGGGCCGTTGTTCGGGCCGGTGCCGGGCGCCTTGCCGGCTGCCGCGGGTGCAGCTGCGGCAGGGGCGGCGGGAAGCGGTTTCGGCCCATCGCTATGCTGGTTCAGGAAGGCGATGACGTTGGCGCGATCCTGCGGGTTGCCGAGGCCCGCGAAGGTCATCTTGGTTCCCGGAGCAAAGGCCTTCGGGCTCTTCAGCCACTGGCCGAGGCTGTCCCAATCCCAGTTTCCGCCCTTCTTCGAGAGGGCGTCGGAGAAGGCGAAGCCTTTGCCCTGGCCGATCGGCTCACCGAGCACGCCCCAAAGGTTCGGGCCGAGCTGGTTCGGACCGCCCTTGTCGGCGTTATGGCAAGCCATGCACTTCTTGAAGACGTCGCCGCCCTTCGCCGGATCAGCCTTGGCGAGATAAGCCTCGATCGGCTGCTCGGCCTCGGCTCCGCCGGCGCCTTCCGTCTCGGCGCCTTCGATGGGATAGCCCGGCTTTTCCGGCTTCTCGCTGTGGAAAGCCTCGCTCGCGACGATCGATGAGCCGAGCGCGACAATGCCTGCGAACAGCACCCAGCCGGCGATGGTGTTGAAGCGATCGTCCATGAATTTTCCCTGATTTTTTCGGAAGCGACGTGATTGGATTTCCGGCGCCTCTTACGGTCGAGCTTGGCCTACTTCAAGCGGCAGCGCGGCGGGGCGGCCGGTCAGCCAAAACCAGCTCTGCGGCGCGCCGGTAGAGCGTCGGAAGACCGGCATCATCCAGCCGTTCGATCGGGTGCCACCAACCCTCCCTTGTCGGATCGGCGCGACGCTCGACCTGAAGGTCCAGCGCGAAATGCGTGAAGACATGACGCACCTTTCCGATGGATTCGACCGAGCCCTGGCGCTCATCCGTCCAGTCCGGCCCGGGCAAGGCGGCCATTCTCCCGAGCATCCCTTTTGCCGGTCGCCGGACAAGCCAGACATGACCATCGCGCTCGATCCACCACGCGATGCCATAACGCTGCGGCCGGGCAGGCTTGCGTCTGGGCGCGGGATATTCTGCCGGCTTGCCGGTCGCGAACGCCTTGCAGCAACCCGCAAGCGGGCAGGCGGTGCAATTGGGAGATCTGGGCCGGCAGATCGTCGCGCCCAGGTCCATCATCGCCTGGACGAAGTCGCCGGGCCGATCGGCCGGCATCATGTCGAGCATCAGCCGCTTGATTCGAGCCCTGTCGGGCGCCGTGATCGCCTCGAGGCGGGAAATCACCCGCTCGACGTTGGTGTCCACCGCCGCGGCGCGCTCGCCGAACGCGATCGCCGCAACCGCTGCCGCCGTATAATCGCCAAGGCCGGGCAGCTTCCGAAGCTCTTCCGCCGTCGTTGGGAATCCGCCTCGGGCAGCCACGTCACGGGCGCAAGCGATGAGGTTTCTGGCCCGCGCATAATAGCCGAGACCGGCCCATTCGGAGAGAATGTCCTCGTCCCTGGCCGATGCCAGGGAATCGATGGTCGCCCAGCGCGCCACGAACCGTTCGAAACGTGGCGTCACTGCTGCCACCGTCGTCTGCTGAAGCATCACTTCGCTAAGCCAGACCCGGTACGGGTCCGCGGGCGGCATACCCGGCGGCGAACGCCATGGTAACGCACGGAAGTTATCCACATAATGTTGGATCAAGAGCGCTGCGGCATTGGCGGTCACGACACCGCTATGGCATGGTCCAGGGCGATGTCGAAGCGAAAGGCTGACCAGGAATCCAAGCGCAGCTGCCGTCCCCGCGCGGCCGGTGAGCTCGTGGGCGCGATCGGAGATCGATCATTCCGGCGGTTCGGCTTTATCCAGAGCTCGATCGTCAGCCGCTGGAAGGAGATTGTGGGCGATCGTTACGCCAGGGTTTCATCGCCCGAATCGATCCGCTTCCCGACCGGCAGGAAGGGCGGCGGTGCGCTGACCTTGCTGGTCGACGGCGCGCATGCACCGTTGATCCAGCATCTGGCACCGATGATCATGGAGCGCGTCAACCGCTTCTTCGGCTATGAGGCGATCAACCGCGTCGTGTTTCGCCAAGGACGACCCGCGACCGAGGCGCCGAGGCCGGTTCGACCGGAGCTTCGGCCCGTGCCGAAGGAATTGGGCGACGGTTTGCGCGAGATCGCCGACCCGGAGCTGCGCACCTGTCTGGAGTCGCTTGCGGCGCGAATTGCCGCTACGAGCGGGCCGCCGTCGATCGGCCCCACCGACGACGGACCTCTCCCCGAGATGATCCGGAGCAAATGAACCGATGAAGGCAAGAACGATCCTGTGGGCAGCGGCAGCCATCGCCCTCGCGGCCTGCAACAAAGGCGGCATCGCCAACAACACAAGCGCAACCGGCGGCGGAACGGCCTCCGTGCCCGTAAAACCCGTGCAACCTCCGGCGAACGGCGACTGGACGACGGTCACGAGTGAAACGACCGGCGGCGGTTTCATGATGGGGAACCCCAATGCGAAGGTGCATTTGATCGAGTTCGGCTCGCTGACTTGCCCGCACTGCAAGGCTTTCGACGATGAGGGCGTTCCCTCCTTGATGGCGAACTATGTGAAGAACGGTCAGGTGAGCTGGGAATTCCGCAACTATGTGCGCGATCCCTTCGATCTTGCGGCTTCGCTGATCGCGCGCTGCAACGGCGCCCAGAGTTTCTTCCCGGTGATGCGGGCCCTGTACAAGGACCAGATGAACTGGGTCGGCAAGGTCCAGACCGTTCCGCAGGATCAGCTTGAACAGCTCCAGAATCTTCCACCGAACCAGATTGCGGTTCAGTCAGGAAAGTTCGCCGGGCTGCAGGATTGGGCGTCACTTCGCGGTCTCGCGCCGGCGAAGAGCAATCAGTGCCTCGGCAATGCCGATACGGTGAACAAGCTCGTTGAAATTACGGGCAACGTGACGAACGACTATCCGGACTTCAAGGGAACGCCCGGCTTCGTGATCAACGGGAAGTTGCTCGACGAAACGGCCACCTGGGCCGCGCTCGAGCCCAAGCTGAAAGAGGCGCTGCGTTGAAGCTAGCCGCTGCTGCCCTTGCGTTGGCCGCCTTGGGATTGCCGGCAGGCGCTAACGCCGCCGGCAGGGCGACCGACTGGATGAAGACCGTCGTCAAGACAGCGGCGGGCGGGTTCCAGATGGGCAATCCCAAGGCGAAAGTGAAACTCGTCGAATATGGCTCGATGAGCTGTCCGCATTGCCGCGACTTCGACGAGGCCGGTGCGCCGAAGTTGATCGACAAATATGTGAAGACCGGAAAGGTCAGCTTCGAATTTCGCAATTACGTGCGCGATCCTTTCGACCTCGCGGCCGCGGTCCTCGCGCGGTGCAATGGCCCCAAGACCTTCTTCCCGCTGACGCAGGCCTTGTTCAGGGAGCAGGAGAGCTGGGAGGACAAAGCGCGATCTGTCCCGGAGGACCAACTCCAGCAGGCCTTTTCGACCGGTCCGGACCAGATCGCCGTGCAGGCTGCGAAATTCGCCGGCTTTCAGGAATGGGCGACTGCCCAGGGGCTGCCGGCGGGAAAGAGCCGGCAGTGCCTCGCGAACGCGGCGGAAGTGAACGGATTGATCAAGATGGCCGTCGATGCGAACGCTAAATATCCCAATTTCAAGGGCGTCCCCGCATTCATCATCAATGGGAAAATGCTGGACGACACTTATGATTGGGAGACGCTGGAGCCGAAGCTTCGCAAGGCGGTCGGCGAGAAGGGCTAGCGGATGAAGCGGGGGAACCTGGGTTGAGGATAAGGCGGCTCAAGCTCAGCGGTTTCAAGAGCTTCGTCGAGCCTACTGAGCTGCGCATTGAGCCTGGCCTAACCGGCGTCGTCGGGCCGAACGGCTGCGGCAAGTCCAACCTCCTGGAAGCGATCCGCTGGACGATGGGCGAATCCAGCCCGAAGTCGCTGCGCGGCGGCGGGATGGAGGATGTTATCTTCACCGGCACGGCGTCCCGGCCCCCGCGCGACTTCGCGGAGGTTTCGATCCTGATCGAACGCGACTCCGGCGATGACGGCGGCGCGGGAGAAAGCGAGATCACTCGCCGCATCGAGCGCAATGCGGGTTCTGCCTACCGGATCGATGGCCGTGACGTTCGGGCGAAGGACGTGGCGCTGCTGTTTGCCGATGCGGCAACGGGTGCTCACTCACCGGCGCTGGTCAGCCAGGGCAAGATCAGCTCGATCATCTCCGCCAAACCCGTGGAGCGGCGGCTTCTCCTGGAGGAAGCGGCCGGAATTTCCGGCCTGCACGCCCGACGCAAGGATGCCGAGCAGAAGCTGCGTGCGACGGAGGCCAACCTCACCCGGCTGAGCGAAATCCTGTCCGAACAGGAGCAGCGCGCGGCGCAGCTTCGCCGTCAGGCCCGCGCAGCCGAACGCTATCGCAAGGTCACCGATCAGATCCGGCTGGTTGAAGCGCGCTTGCTTCATGCGCGCTGGGCCGAAGCGGAACGCGCGGCAGAAGCCGCGACTGGGGACGCGCGCGCGGCCGAGGCGGAAGTCGCAGGCTTTCAAACGGCGATGGCCGAACTCCAGGCTGCGCAGGAGCGGGCCGGAACCGAGCTTGCGGAACGACGCAATGCGTTGGCGCAAGCGCGCGAGGCTGGTCACGAGCTGGCGCACGAGCTGGCAACTGCGCGGGCACGCCGCGACACGGTGTCGCGGCGCCTGGCCGAACTCGACCGGCTCGACGCGGCACTCGAAACCGATGTGGCTCGGGAACAGGCGCTGCACAGCGACGCCGAACGCGCGATCGCCCAGCTCGATGAAGAGCGGTCGGTCATCGAACAGAGCCTTGCCGACGCCGAGGCCCAATCGGGCCGCATCGCAGGCGAGCTGACGACCGCCGAGGCTGCGTCGCGGGAAGCGGAAGCCGCGCTCGCCGAAATTCTCGCGCGTCAGGCGGCAATGCGGGCCGAGCGGCGCGTCGCCGATGCCGCGCTCGAAGCAGCACGTGCTCAGCTGGGCCGGACCGAGCAGGAACGCGACAGGCTTAAGCAGCAACTCGGCGCGCTCGGCGACGGAAGCGAGCAAAGAGCCACCCGGAAAGATGCCGAACAGCGCGCGGCGGCCGCGGCATCCGCGCTGGAGGAGGCCGAGGCTAGGCGGGTGCAGGCGGAGCAGGGCCGGTCGGCTGCGGCAGACCGGCGCGACGCCGCCGAAAGCCAACTCGCTTCGATCCGAGCGGCGCTTTCAGCCGCAAGGTCCGAGCATGACGCGCTCGCCCGGGCCCTCGAGCATGGCGGTGGTGCGGCGATCGCCAGCCTCAAAGCCGCGCGAGGATATGAGCGCGCGCTCGCCGCCGCGCTTGGTGAGGATGCCGACGCCGCGATCGGTGGAGACTCGCCGCGCCGCTGGCAAGGAAGCGACGTCTCGGCCGACGATCCCCCGCTTCCGGCTGGAACGGAATGTCTTGCCGACCATGTGAGCGCGCCGGACGAGCTGGCCCGGCGTCTGCGGCAGATCGCAGTCGTTGACGAAGATTCGGGGCAATTGCTTGCCGTCGGCCAGCGGCTGGTGACCCGCGACGGACGGCTGCGGCGTTGGGATGGATTCATTGCGGCCGGTTCAGGCGCCGCGGCAGCTGAGCGATTGCTGCGCGCCAATCGGCTTGCGGAGCTGGCGGACGAGATCCCGGGGCTCGAGGGGTCCGTGGCCAGCGCGACCAAGGAGCGCGACAATGCACTCGCGGAGATGCAGCGCCTTCGGACGGAATCCGAACAGGCGCGCTCCGCGTCGGCCCGGGCCGAGCATGAGGCACGCGATGCCGCACGTGCGATCGATGCGGCGTCTGCCGCGCTCGAACGGATCGATGCTCAGCGCTCGGCGCTTGCTCAGCGGCAGACCGATCTCGACCCGGTGCTGGATGCGGCGAGGGATTCGCTCGCCGCGGCCGAGCGGGCGCTGTCCGCGCTTCCCGATCCGGCGGGTCTGGAAGCTAGCGTGGAAACCGCACGTGCTTCGGCGGCTGTCGCTGCGACCGCCGTTGCGGACAAGCGTGCCGAAGCCGCCACCAAAGCCCGCGAGACGGCCGCCGATCGCGAGCGGCTCAGCACCGCAGCGCGCGAGCAGGCCGAATGGCGCCGTCGCCAGAATGATGCCGAGCGGCGGCTGGGCGAAGCCAAGCAGCGGCAGGCTGAGCAAGCAGCAGAGCGCAAGAAGCTGGAAAGCGAACCTGCCGAGCTGGATCGCCAGATCGCCGACTTCGAACGCGCCAACTCTGAGAGCCAGGTGAAGATCGGGGAGGCGTCGTCCGCGGAGCAAGAGGCTGAGCGAGCGCTCGCAGGGGCCGCAGCCGAGGTTCAATCCGCTGGCGAACGCTTCGCGGGCGCACGCGAGCGCCGGGCGGGCGCGCTGGCTCGCGCCGAGGCACAGCAGGCCCGAAGCGCGGAGTTCGCGCGGACTTGCGCCGAAAAGTTCGAATGCTTGCCGCAGCGTCTTCCCGAGAAGCTCTCGTTCGATCCCGGCGAAGTCCGCAACGCCGACGAGGAAGCGGCTTCGCTGGAGCGGCTGACCGCCGAGCGTGAACGCATCGGCCCAGTCAATCTTGTGGCGGAGCAGGAGCTGTCCGAGCTCGACCAGTCACGCACCAAAGGGGCCGAAGAGGCCGAGGAGCTGACCCAGGCCATCCACCGCCTGCGCGGCTCCATCGGCAACCTCAATCGCGAAGGCCGTGTGCGGCTCCTCGACGCCTACGAAAAGGTCGACGCGCATTTCCCTTTCCAGCACAGTGGGATCCGAAGCTTGGAATTCACGTGACTTGAAGTCGCGGC